>UMLL01058994.1_pt1 | contig 59848 bp, 51 predicted proteins | sample 1966591 | NCBI WGS metagenome assembly UMLL01 (sample SAMEA4836200, study PRJEB28245) | human gut metagenome | biome: gut microbiome; material: fecal sample | place: Denmark | collected 2008 | reverse complement strand
ACATGTCCTGGGTGTTGTAGCAGGCATATTCGCAGCGGGACTGACCGAGGCAGGCTTCGGGGGTACGCAGGTTGGAGCCGGAACCACCGAGGTCGACGTTCAGCTTGTGGGTCAGGTCGTGGAAGATTTCTTCCAGCTGCGGGGTCTGGGTGCCCAGGAGCACGATGTCACCGGTGGAACCGTGCATGTTGGTCATACCGGAACCGCGCAGATCCCAGATGTCGCACAGGTCACGCAGGAACTTGGTGTGGTAGTATTTGGCAGCGGGCTGGGCCACACGCATGGTGTGGAAGTGGGCCACGCCGGGGAATTTTTCGGGCTGGTCGCAGTAACGGCCGATAACGCCGCCACCGTAACCGAACACGCCCACGATACCGCCGTGCTTCCAGTGGGTTTCCTTTTCTTCGTAGGAAAGTTCCAGAACGCCCAGCAGGTCTTCAGGGGCATCAACGGGAATCTGGTAGTCGAGCCCTTTCGGATTGGCCGCACGGGCGGCGGCTTCCTGTTTGATGTCGGACACAAAGCTCGGCCAGGGGCCGCTTTCAAGCTGGTCCAACAGGGGGGTTGCATGTTTCGCCATTGCCATACCTCCACATGGTTTGTTGTATCACATCGCGTGATGTGCCTTCGTCATGACGCTTGGGGCCGGAGTAGCCCGGAACCGCACACGACAAAACGCCGCCGGGGCGGCCTCGTCTTGCGGCCTGCACACATATGTGTGCCGCCCCAGGTGCTGTTCCCTGTCCGGCGTAGTCAGACGGGGGATCGCAGGCGCAGCGGCAGACGCTGTTGGACGTCCGGCACTGCGGGCTGCAATGCAGTTCTGCTTCTTTTAGCGTATTTCTTTGGCGATGACAACCGCTGTTTCTTGTGATTGACCGCTTTTTCACAGCACAGTCACAATGCGGGCTGCGCAGGCATGTTGTTTGTATGGTGCGGATAACTATGTGAAAAAAATGTCATATCAACTTCTCCAAAAATATACGCTATGCCGCCCTGATAGACACGGTGCAGTCACGGGACCGGTCCATTGCCGGGCAGCCTGTGCAGAGCTTTCCGCTGTCCCGTGCGGGAGCGCCCCCTGTGCTCGCCTTGGCAAAAAAGGCATTAGCGGCTATGGTTCGGGCAGTATTTCACAGTGCCGCCGGGAGCGGCCCAGCAAGGAAAAAAGCATGAAAGACGAGCGTGGTTTGTACTATTTCCCCAATGCCGCGGACCACAGGGCCCGCATGTACGTGCGGCGCGGTGAGGACGGCGGCGTGCAGTTCCGCCTTTGGCAGTCCGACCATCCCGAGGTCTGGGACCGCCACCAGTGGCTGGACCTGCAGGTCATCGAAGACGCGGCGCGCCTGTACCGTGAGGAGCGCAACGCCGATGCCGATCCCCTCAAGCTCTATGATGCGGCCGTGGCCCGCGCCCTGCTGGAGGAGGCCGGTCTGTGAACGGGCGCTGGTCGCCGGAACGCAAGGCCTTTTTAGTGCGCGACCTGGTGCGTGACTACTGCCAGGTCTATGAGGGGCTGGAAGAGCAGCGCCGCCGTTTCGATCACGAAGGCGCCGTTTCCTATTCGTCCATCCGCGACCTCCTGGGCGAGGCCATGCGCAAGGGCGTGTTCTGGCGCCTCAAGGACACGGCGCATCACCTGTTCCGCAACAGCCAGTCCCAGACCCCGGACAAGGACGCCATCCTGCTCTGGCAGTATTCCGGCAGCCGTCATCCCGACGGCCTGGTCAGCCAGCAGCCGGTGGAGGCGCTCATCGACTGGTGCGTGGGCTATGCCTTCCACGAGTGCGCCAAACTGCGCGAGGACGCCTTCCAGCGCCAGCACTATGCCAACCGTCTGGCCCAGCTGGGACGCCATCAGGGCGTGACGGCCGAGCTCTACGATCCTTTGCGCCAGCTGGGCGAGCAGACCGCCGAGAGCTCCGCGCGCGAGCTGCAGCGCATCCTGCATGTGCTGCGGCATGGTCTGTTCCTGCTGCTGCGCTATCTGGAAGGGCAGGAGGACAACACCCATCTGGCCCGCTGGCTGGTCATGGAAGAGGCCCGGGCCCGTGCGGTCTTCGCCGACCTGTATGACGACCTGCTCTCCGCCCTGTACGGGAGCCGGCCCCAGCGCCTGTACATGTTGGCGGCCTGGGACCTGCTGGAGGCCGGTCGCAGCGAGGAGGCCCGCTGCATGCTGGAATGCGCCGCCCGAATGGGTCGCCTGGATGCCGAGAGTCTGACCCTGTTGCGGCAGCTGGAACAACTGCAGGAAGAGGGACGATGATGACGGAGCGACAGTTTTCCTTCCCCCGTCTGCTGGTGAACCTGTCCTGCCTGTTGCTGGCGGCCGTGCTGCTGGCCGGTTGCGGCAGCAGGGACACCTCCTGGCGCAAGGGCGGCGTACCGGGCTCCAAGCCCTATACCGTGCGCGGCAAGACCTACTATCCGCTCAAGTCGGCCCACGGCTTCGTGGAAGAGGGCGTGGCCTCCTGGTACGGCCCCGGCTTCCACGGCAAGAAGACGGCCAGCGGCGAGCGTTTCAACCAGTACAACATCAGCGCCGCGCACAAGATCCTGCCCCTGGGCACGGAAGTGCGCGTGACCAACCTGGAGAACCACCGTTCCCTCATCCTGCGCATCAATGACCGCGGGCCGTTCGTGGACGACCGTGTCATCGACCTTTCGCGCGGGGCCGCCCAGCGGCTGGGCGTCATCGGCAAGGGCACGGCGCGGGTGCGCATCCAGAGCCTGGGCGACGTGCCCCAGGTGGAAGACGGCGATGTGGTGCGCGGCAACTTCTTCGTCCAGATCGGCGCGTTCTCCAAAAAGGACAACGCCCAGGGCCTCATCGAGCGTCTCACCCGCAGCGGCCAGAAGGGCCGCATGATCTTCGGCAGCAACAACCTCTGGAACGTGCAGGTGGGCCCGTGGGAAGACTCCCGCAAGGCCGACGAGATGATGCGCGTGCTGCGTGCCCTGTACCCCCACGCCTTCGTGGTGGGCGACGGCGGCGCGAGCTAGCTTGTTGCCATACTTTGACATGTCGAACGGGCCGTTCCCTGCGGGGAACGGCCCGTTTTTTATGGCATGGAGACGGCTTGAGGGGGGAAGGGGCCCCTTTTGGAAAAGGGTCTCCCTTCCCCCCTCAAACTCCCCCCATCCTCCCTAAAACTTTTCTTTTGGAGGCATGGCTGGTCTCCGTCGTTGTCCGGCAAGGACGATACCGCGCAAGGCTTGCTGCTCCGCTCCATTGGGTCCCGCCGTTGGGCGACAAGGGCGGCTGTTTCCTGCCCGGTGAGGGCAGGACGGATGACGGTCATACGGAAACAGGATGATGGATCGTTCTGCGGGAATGGCTGGTTGGATGAAGCGCGCTGGGGAAGGGGGAGGGATCTTGAGGGAGGGGAAACCCCTCTCGCGCCAGTGGAGGGGGTCCCCCCTCCCTCAAGACAGCTTTTAGAACAGCGACAGGTGCTCCCGCACGGCCTTGGTGTGGCGGGCCAGGGTGCTCTGGCGGCAGAAGTCGCGCACCAGCGGCAGGAAGCTGGAGGGTTCCAGCGCCAGTTCCCGGCCGAAGAGGCGGCGCCCGGCGCTGTGGCTCACATACAGGGCGCGGGCGGCGCGGGTCAGGCCCACATAGAACAGGCGGCGCTCTTCTTCTAGGCGGTCGGCCTGCGCGGCGGGGGACATGTCGTCGTCCGGGTTCTCCAGCAGCAGGTCCCGGCGCATGGGCAGCAGGCCCTCTTCCAGCCCGGGCAGGAACACGGCCTGGAATTCCAGGCCCTTGGAGGCGTGCAGGGTCAGGATCTGCACCTGTTCCGAGCGGGCGCGGATGAGTTCCGCCTCATGTTGCAGGCCCAGCTGCTGCACAAGGGCCTCCCACTGGCCGCAGTCCTGCCATGCACGGCAAAGCTGCTTCCAGGCCGTGCCCTGCCAGAGCGGGGCGGGCAGGCGGCTGTGCCCGGAAAGGCGGGCCTGCAGGGCCTGGGGATCGGGCAGGGGCGCGTCCGGGGCCAGATCCAGCGCCTGTTCCAGCAGGGGCAGCAGGTCGTCGCTCTCGGCGTCGTCGCTGACAGGGACAGGGGCCTCGCCCTGGCCGCGGGCGATGGCCAGACGCAGCACGGCGGCGCAAAGGGGATCTTGCCAGCAGTCCTCCTGCGCGGGCGCGGCGCAGGGGATGCCCTCCTGCTCCAGCGCGCGGCGGATGACCGGTATCTGGGCCTTGAGGCGCACCAGCACGGCCACGTCGCCCGGAGAAAGGGTCCCGGCCAGCTCGTCTTCCTGCGCGATCTGGTCCATGAGCGTATGGGCCGTGGCCCCCAGCAGCTGGCGGATGCGGCCCGCGATCCAGCGGGCCTCGGCCTGCTGGTCGGGGGCGGAGAAAAGATGCAGGCGGGCCTGCTCCCGGCGCATGGCTTGCAGGGCCCCGCAATGCCCGCGGCCCTGCAGCAGGCTCTGGGCCATGTCCAGCACGCCCTGGCTGGCGCGGTAGCTCTGGCCCAGACGGCAGACGCGCAGGGAGGGCCAGAGGGCGCGCAGGCTGTCCTCGCTCTGGCCGCTGGCACCACGGAAGCCGTAGATGGCCTGGTCAGGGTCGCCGATGCCGAAAAAGCCGTTGCCGTCCTCGGGCAGCAGGGCGCGGATCAGGCGCAGCTGCACCGGGGAAAGGTCCTGCACTTCGTCCACCAGCACATGCCGCCAGGGCAGGGCCGAAGCCCGGCGGGAGGGCGCAGGAACCGGGGCGGGGGCTGCCGTGGCGGCCACCATGCCCAGCAGGGACATCTGGCGCGGCACGGCGTGGCCTTTGTGCGGGGCTTCATGATGCTCGGGCGTCGTGTCCGGCCCGACGGAAGTCGCGGGAGAGGGGGCAGGCGTCTGGGCCGGATGGTGCCGTTCCGTCACGGCGGCAGCCAGCAGGGCCCGGCAGGCGGGCGGCAGCAGGCTGTGCTCCAGATCGGGCCGGATGTCCTCGCCCTGACGGGCGCGCAGATGGAAAAGGAAGAATTCCAGCAGGTCGGCGTAATCCAGCAGCGGGCTCTGGCTGCGCACGGTACGGGCGGCCTGCCAGTCGGCCACGGCGGCGCGCAGGTCGCCGGGGAGCTCGTCGGCGGACAGCCCCTGTTCACGAGACCACTGCAAACGCTCCCAAAGGCGACGCAGGGTCTTGCGTTCTTCGCGGCTCTCCGGGTGCCCGGCATCCACGAACAGGGCCTTGGCCGCGTCTTCGGGCAGGAGCAGCGCCGAGGGCAGCTCGCGCTGCACCACGCTCCAGGCCAGGGCATGCAGGGTATCGCAGCGGGGCAGGGCCGCGGGGACGGCGCTGTCCCCGGCCGGGGACAGCAGGCGTTGCCGCATCTCCTGCGCGGCGCGTCGGGTGAAGGTCACGGCCAGCAGCTGCGAGGCCGGTACGTCATGGGCCAGCAGATATTGCAGACGGCCCACCAGCACGCGCGTCTTGCCCGCACCGGGCCCGGCCAGCACCAGCACGGGCGTGCCCGTCTCCAGCCCGGCGGTCAGGGCCTCGGCCTGTGCCGGGGAAAAGCCGCCCAGCGTGCGTCCGTCGGGCGTGGCGGGCTCGGGTTCGCTTTCGGCAGGCGCGGCGCTGTCCTTCTTGCGGCGCACCCGGATGGCCGCCACCGTGGCGGCGGTCTCCTGCTCCGGGGCCTGCGGGGCGGGGTCCGCCACCTTTTTGGGCCGTCCGCGCTTGCGGGGCGCGGCACCGTCCAGCAGGCTGCGGCTGCGGGTCGCCCCCTGCCATTCCGCGGCTTCTTCGGGGCTGAAGACGCGCACCACGCCGTATTCGCCGTCATAGCCGCCCTTGCGGATGACCTGGCCCCGGCGCATGCGGGCCACGGCCTCGCCCAGCGGCTCCCAGTGGCGGCGTACCTGCTCCTCGTCCATGCGGCAGAGGATGTCCAGATCGGGCCCCAGCTCGCGCAGCAGGGCCGCGTACCTGTCCTGCACCTTGCGCGAGCCGCTGCCCACGCCCAGGATCTCGCCCACCAGCTCGGGCAGGGGGATCAGGGGCCGGGCCTCCGGCTCATGGAGCAGGCTGGCGGGCGTTTCGCGGTCGGCCAGCTCGCAGACGCGGTGCAGCACGCCGATGGTCAGGGGCTTGCCGCAGACCGGGCAGATGTTGTCCAGGGCCAGGGCCTCGCGCGGTTCCAGCACCACGCCGCAGGCCCGGTGGCCGTCCAGATGGTATTTGCCCTCTTCGGGGTAGAATTCCATGGTGCCCAGGAAGCGGCAGTCCTGGGGCTGCCGGTCGGGCGGCAGGCGGCGGGCCGCGGCCCGCAGGGCGGCGAAGATGCCGTCATAGGAGGGCGCGCCCGCAAAGAAGTTGGCCTCGCGGCCCAGATTGGCCCCGGAGTGGGCGTCGGAATTGGAGATGAGCGCGTAACCGTCCAGCTGGCTGACCATGCGGTTCATGCCCGGGTCCGAGGAAAGGCCCGTCTCCAGCGCGAAGATGTGGGAGGAAAGGTCGTCGAAGCAGTCCTCCAGGCGGTCGAAACCGGACTTGGAGCCGAACAGGGCGAACCACGGCGTCCAGACATGGGCCGGGATGAGCACGGCCTCGGGGCAGACATCCAGCGTCATCTCCAGCAGGTCGCGGGAGTCCAGGCCCAGGATGGGACGGCCGTCGGAATGCAGGTTGCCCACCAGCTCCAGCCGCTGCGAAAGGCGGTCGGCATCGTCCAGCGTGGGCACGAAGATCAGGTTGTGGACTTTGCGCACCTTGCCCTGACGCTTGTAGATGGAGCTGATCTCGGTCTGGAGCAGGAAGAGCGGCCCGTCGGCATCCGGCGGTGTCTTCCCCTGCAAAAAGTCCAGCTCCTCCGCCGGGCCGGACAGGCGGTACAGGCCGCTGGCCTCGTCGCGCACCAGCTGCTGGCGCAGCTCGTCCCGCCATTGCGGGTGGGTGAAGTCGCCGGTGCCCAGCACATTGATGCCCTTGCAGCGGGCCCAGGCAGCCAGATGCCGGGGCGAGAGCTGTTTGCTGGTGGCACGGGAAAAGCGGGAATGGATGTGCAGGTCGGCGATGAAATTCATGGACAGGCTCCGCGATGTCAGGATGGGGAAACCGATATTGTTATGGAAAGCCGGTCGCAAGGCAAGGGCGGTGCATTCTCGCGACCGCACCTGTCTCCTGCGGTGAGGGGCTCGGACCGTCTTTGGGGGATGCAGGCACTTCCGGGTGGCTGCCATTGCGACGCCGGGCCGCTGGCCGTCGTGGCTCCCTGTTTTCAGGGATGGGAGGGCGCTATCTTTTTTCCTCATGGCCCGCGCCCAGCCAGGGGCAGAAGGCAAGGGCCCCGCGGCTCCAGCACTGTCCGTCGTGCAGGGGCAGGGGAGCTTCCAGCCGGCATTGGGCGGCAGCGTCCTTGCGCGCCAGCACCAGCACCCGTTTGGCGGCTTCTCCGGCGCGGGGGCAGAGGGGCAGGATGCGGCGGCAGCCCAGACGCTCCTGTTCCAGTGTGGAGAGCAGGCGGGACAGGTCCTCCGCCGGGAAGATGCAGCAGAACAGACCGTGATGGCGCAGCAGGCGCCGGGCCGCATGGCAGAACACGGCCAGCGGATCAGACACGCCATTGGGGCCGGGCCGCCGTTGGCGGGCGTGCGGGCCGTCGTGCAGAGAGGCGGGGCCGCGCAGGGCGGCGTCGCGCCGGGCACTGGCCGAGGGTCGGCCGCTGCCCGTCAGCGCATAGGGCGGGTTGGCCAGGACGAGATGGAAGGCATTTTCGCCGCAGTCCCGCAAAAAATGCGTGTCGGCAAGGTCGCCCTGCCGGAAGCGGCACACATCTTCCAGCCCCAGAAGGCGGGCGTTTGTCGTGGCCGCAGCGCACAAGGCCGTATCCTGCTCCAGCCCCAGAGCGTGCAGGTGAGGGGCGTTGTGTCCTCCGCGGCCTTCTCCCGTCGGCTGTCCGCCAGCGGCAGCGGAGGGTGCTTCTGAAGGCTGCGTGCAGGGGCATTGGCGGGGCAGCGCGTCTGCCTGATGGCAGTGCTCCGGCATTTCCGCCGTGCCGGACGAGAGATACAGGCACAGGCCCAGCAGGGCCGCACCGCAGCCGCTGCCAAGCTCCGCCACCTTCCGGGGGGCCGTTCCCGGCAGGGAGGCAAGGCTTTCCGCCGCGAAGGCCGCCAGCAGCAGGGCGTCCGCGCCGAAACGGTAGCTGTCCTGCGGCTGGTGCAGGCCCCGGGGGAAGAGGGCACGGGCGGTCGTGATGGCGGTATCGTTCATGGGCGTACGGTGGTGATGGCGGCTTGCTGGAGGGGAGGAGGGCGCTGTGGGCGATGCCGCGGTTCGTCCTGTTGCAACGGACATGGCGTTCGCGGGCTGCCTTCCGGTGACTTTCCGCGAAACATGGAAAAGCTTCCCCACCTGAAAGGGCGGTTACATGAAAAAACAGGGCCATGCCTGCGGCATGGCCCTGTGATGCTTTACGGTTGCGCGGGAGACAGTACCGGAAAACGTGCCGGAGCCATTTCCTTTGGGCACAGACGGTATCCCCGTGGGCAATACCGTTTGTCTTTCCTGTGTGCGGGTTTTGGGGAAGAAGGGGGTACGGAGGGAACCCCTTTTTGCCGCCAGCAGCGACCGAAGGCGGCCGCAGGCCGTGCCCGTTGGACGGGCATCGATAGCAAGGATTAAGGGGCTCCCTCCCCCGTTTTTCCGTTTATTTTGATATGTTACAGCAGGGTGCCGTCCCAGTTGAACAGGCCCTGGCGCCGCATCTCGGGCAGACTGGAGGGCGGGTTCTCTTCCAGGCGAGCGAAGAAGCTGTAGCCTGCCTGCTGGAGCTCCTGCCGCTTGGCGGTGAGATCCAGGGGCCAGCCGGGATAGAGCCAGACATTGCCGCCGTACTGGCGGGCCCAGAAGACCTCGCCCTTGGGGCTCATGAACGGCTCGTTGGGCTTGATGCCCAGCAGGCCGAAGCGGCTGATGCCCACGGGCCAAAAGCCGCCCAGCACCATGCCCAGCGGCAGCGGGCTCTGGCGGGGCAGGGCCAGGATGTCGTCGGCGGGCAGTTCGGGGCTGATGTACGCGCCCTTGAAGCCCATGTCGGCCAGCACGCCCAGCGCGGCGGCATTGGCCACGTTGCAGAAGGGCCCGGCCAGCAGGTCGAGGGCGTCGCTGTGCTTGGGATCCTCGGGCTCGTCGTTCATGCGGGCCAGCAGTTCCGCCGGGAACAGGTCACGCTGCCAGGGGGCGTTGCAGACGAAGTGGCGCGCGCCTTCGCGGGTCAAGTGGGCCAGACGGCGGCGGATGGCCTCTTCCTCTTCGGGCCAGATGACGGGCGGCAGCCACCAGCAGATGCGCGGAGCGATGGTACGCGAGATCTCGGCCGTGCGCGGCGAGAGCCACAGGCCGGTGTTCTGGCTGCGGCAGCCGCGGGTCTCGCGGCCCTGCGGCATGCTGGCGCGCACCACCATCTCGGGCCGGGGCGCGGGCCTGACGGGCCGGGGCAGACGGGGCTCGCTCTCCACGGCCTTGCTGGGCCGGGTGGGCATGCGGTCGAGCCGGGCCTGCCACTCCCTGAGGATCTGCATCAGCTCGGGCTCGCGGCGGTCGATGAGGAAGACCGGCGTGCCCGCCTTGGGCGTCTTGTGCTTGGGTAGGCGCAGCATCAGGGTGCCCGCCTTGGGCGTGCGGCGCGTCACGGGCAGGGTGGCGTGCCAGCGTTCGTCTTCCACGCCCACGCGCAGATAGTCCTGCGGCAGCAGCTCGAAATGGGGCTTGAGCAGCACCTGGCCTTCGGGCGTCACATTGATCTTGCCCGCCAGCAGGCCGGAGCTGGTCTGCCCCGACGGGTCGGTGGGGATGAGGTTGTCCTTGTGCGGCAGGAAGCGGGCACGGCTGCCGGGACGGCCCAGCGCCATCTCAAGGATGGCCTCGGCGTCCTTGCGGGCCTGCGGGTCGCCGGGATTGTCGCGCAGCATGCGATAGGCCGTGACCACGTGATAGACGTAGTGCGGGCCTTTCTTGCGGCCTTCGATCTTCCACGAGACCAGATGCGGGATGTGCAGCAGGGTCTTGGCCAGCACGTCCAGCGAAAGGTCCAGACAGGAGAAGAAGCGGCCGTCGCGCCCCTTGCCGGGGTTGCTGCGCTGGGGCCGGGGACGGCGCATGTCGCGGCCGCCGTCACGACCGTTGCGGCCCTGTTCGCGGGCCTGCTGTTCGGCCTGTTTGGCCATGGCCGCGGCAGCGGCGCCGCCCTGACGGTAGACGCGGCGACAGGGCTGCACGCAGCGGCCGCGCAGGCCGCTCTTGCCGCCCATGTAGCTGGACCAGTAGCAGCGCCCCGACACGCAGTAGCACAGCGCGCCGTGGACGAAGCATTCCAGATCCAGCCCTTCGGGACAGGCCTCGCCCATGGCGCGGATCTCGTCGATGGAGAGCTCGCGCGGCAGGATGACGCGGCTGGCGCCCAGGTCCTTGGCGGTCTGCAGGCCCTGCGGGTGCGTGATGTTGGCCAGGGTGGAGAGGTTGATCTCGCCCTCGAAACCGGCCTGCCGCGCCAGATCCAGCATGGCCAGATCCTGCACGATGATGCCGTCGGGGCGCACCTGCCGGGCCAGACGATGGATGAGACGGTAGGCCGCCGCGGTCTCCTGCGGCTTGACCAGCACGTTCATGGCCACATAGACGCGGGCCTGTTCCTCGTGGGCCAGGTCGGTGAGGCGCGAAAGGTCGGTAAGGCCGAAGTTCTCGGCCTGCATGCGGGCCGAGAAGTGCTTCAGGCCAAGGTACACGGCGTCGGCGCCGGCGGCCAGGGCCGCGGTGAAGCACTGGGCGTCACCGGCCGGGGCCAGGATCTCCGGGCGTTCCGGGGTAGGGGCGGGCAGGATGATGTCACTCATGCGTAATAATATTCCTTGAACCAGGCCACAAAGCGCTCGATGCCGGTCTTGAGGGGCGTCACGGGCGCAAAGCCCGTGGCCTGCGACAGAGCGTCGATGTTGGCCCAGGTGGCTTCCACATCGCCGGGCTGCATGGGCAGCAGGTCACGGATGGCCTTCTTGCCCAGCGCCTCTTCGAGGGCGGCGATGAAATCGTTGAGTTCCACGGTCTGGTTGTTGCCGATATTGTAGATGCGCCACGGCGCGGAACTGGTGGCCGGGTCGGGGGTGGCGGCATCCCACTGCGGGTCGGGCTTGGGCGCCAGGGGCAGCAGGCGCACCACGCCTTCCACGATGTCGTCGATATAGGTGAAGTCGCGGCGCATGCGGCCGCCGTTGAACACCTTGATGGGCTCGTCCTTCATGATGGCGTGGGCAAAGAGCTGCAGGGCCATGTCCGGGCGGCCCCAGGGGCCGTAGACCGTGAAGAAGCGCAGGCCCGTGCAGGGCAGGCCGTACAGATGGCTGTAGGAGTGGGCCATGAGCTCGTTGCTCTTCTTGGTGGCCGCGTACAGGCTCACGGGATGGTCCACGTTGTTGTGTTCCGAGAAGGGCTGGCTGGTGTTGAGCCCGTAGACCGACGAGGAGGACGCGAAGACGAAGTGCTGCACGCCGTTGTGGCGGCAGCCTTCCAGCAGGTTGGCAAAGCCCACCAGGTTGGAATCCACATAGGCCATGGGATTGATGAGGCTGTAGCGCACACCGGCCTGGGCCGCCATGTTGATGACATGGGTGAACTTTTCGGCCGCGAACAGGGCGCTCATGGCTTCGCGTTCGGCCATGTCCTGCAGTACGAAGCGGAAACCGGGACGGCCTTCCAGCTGAGCCAGACGGTCTTTCTTGAGCTGGACGTCGTAATAGTCGTTGAGATTGTCCAGGCCCACCACGGTGTGGCCCTGGGCCAGCAAACGGTCACAGAGATGATAGCCGATGAAGCCCGCGGCTCCGGTAACGAGAATATGCATGCTGTCCTCCTGTTGGCGCAGACTAAGCCAGAAGCGCTTCCGGGGCAAGGGTTTGCTCTTGCCTCCGCTGCCCCGCCCGGCTATGTTCGGGAACATGAAAAATAACGAATCCACCTTTGCGTCCAGCAACGCTTCCGAAATGCGCAACAGCGCCGCCGGGACCGGCAAGAAAGCCGCCGGTGCCGCCGCTGGCAAGACCGGAGCCGCTGCCGACGCCGGCAGGGACGAGGCCATCCGTCACTGGTACAAGGGCGAGAATCGCGACACCATCATCTATCTGCTCATCGCGATCTTCTTCCTTGAGCTGATCATCGGCGGTATCGCCTTCTTTTACGGCATCATGCACGCCAAGCCGTCGCTGGCCGGGGGCCCGCCCGAAGCCCAGTTCCCCATCCTGGGCTGGGCCATCGGCGCTGTGGCCGCTCCGGTGGCGCTGCTGCTCATCGTGCATCTTTCCGGCCTCTGGGTCTCCAACACCCTGGAGCGGGAGCGCCAGCCCGGCAAGCCCGGCTCGGAACGCATGGTGCCCAAGCGGCTGCGCTATTTCTACGCCTGTGTGCAACACGCGCCCACTGTGGTCATCCTGCTGGGCATATTGCTGCTGGCCGCGGCCCTGGTCTTCGTGGACGGCATGTTCTCGGCCGTGGTGGCCTTCGGTGCCGCACTCAAGCCCTACATCCCGTGGATCGCGGGCAGCATCGCGGCCCTGCTGGCGGCCTGTTATCTGGGGCGCCTGCTGCTCATCTACCGCCATCGCCGCATGGAACAGGAATACGCCTACCGGCGCGAGGTGCTGGAAAAGACCGGCATCGTGCTGGTGAGCAAGGGCAGCATCCCCCTCAACCGGGGCATCGAACCCCTGCAGGCCGTGGATGGTGGCGGCTATGCCCTGCCGCCCGGCCCCGCCTACACGCCTGAGGAAGCCGCCGCCGATGCCGCGGCCCTCGAAGCCGGGGAAAAGAAGGGCGACGCGCCTGTCGAGGACATCGTGGACGTGGACCCCGAAGACCTAGGCGAAGCACCCAAGAATACGGCCGCGCCCCGCAAGGACGACGTGACCGACGCCGATGTGGTCGTGGAGGATGGCAAGCCCAGGGCCTAAGCAACACGGGCTGAGGCACCGGCATTTTTGAGCGAAGGAGTTCCTCCTCCCTCAAAGGCGGCTGCTCCCGCTGCCGTGATCGCTTCCATCGCAACGGGGAGCGTGCGGGCGGCATCTGGTCGGTCCCATCCCTGCCCGCGTGTTTTATTTCAAAAAGGAGAGGCTCCTTGAGGAGCCTCTCCTTTTTTATTTTTGCTTGCCGTCCGTGTCCCGGTGCGAGGCCCGGGCAAAGACGACGGCCCGCTGCGGCCTAGTAGCGGTAGTGGTCGGGCTTGTAGGGGCCTTCGACCTTCACGCCGATGTAGTCGGCCTGTTCCTGGGTCAGGGTGGTCAGCTTGACGCCCAGACGGGCCAGGTGCAGGCGGGCCACTTCTTCGTCCAGTTCCTTGGGCAGGGTGTAGACCTTCTTTTCCAGGTCGCCCTTGGCCAGCTTGATCTGGGCCAGGGTCTGGTTGGTGAAGCTGTTGGACATGACGAAGCTGGCGTGGCCGGTGGCGCAGCCCAGGTTCACCAGGCGGCCTTCGGCCAGCACGATGATGCTGCGGCCGGACTTGAGGGTCCACTTGTCCACCTGGGGCTTGATGTTCAGCTTGGTGATGCCGGGGGTGGACTCCAGGTAGTGCATGTCGATCTCGTTGTCGAAGTGACCGATGTTGCAGACGATGGCTTCGTCCTTCATGCCTTCCATGTGTTCGCCGGTGATGACGCGCAGGTTGCCGGTGCAGGTGACGTAGATGTCGCCTTCGGCCAGGGCGTCTTCCATGGTGGTGACTTCAAAGCCTTCCATGGCGGCCTGCAGGGCGCAGATGGGGTCGATCTCGGTCACCAGCACGCGGGCGCCGAAGCCGCGCATGGACTGGGCGCAGCCCTTGCCCACGTCGCCGTAGCCCACCACGACCACGACCTTGCCGGCCACCATGACGTCGGTGGCGCGCTTGATGCCGTCGGCCAGGGACTCACGGCAGCCGTAGAGGTTGTCGAACTTGGACTTGGTCACGGAGTCGTTGACGTTGATGGCCGGGAAGAGCAGCTTGCCTTCGGCTTCCAGCTGGTAGAGGCGGTGCACGCCGGTGGTGGTCTCTTCGGAGACGCCCTTCACCTTGGCGGCCACTTCATGCCAGTGGTTGGGATCTTCCTTGTAGCGCAGGGCCAGACGATCCATGATGATCTGGAATTCCTTGTTGTCGTAGGTCTTTTCCAGCAGGGAGGGATCGTTTTCCACTTCCACGCCCTTGTGGATCATCAGGGTGGCGTCGCCGCCGTCGTCCACGATCAGGTCGGGACCCTTGCCGTCAGGCCAGGTCAGGGCCATTTCGGTGCACCACCAGTAATCTTCCAGGCTCTCGCCCTTCCAGGCGAAGACCTTGGCCATGCCCTGCTCGGCGATGGCGGCAGCGGCGTGGTCCTGGGTGGAGAAGATGTTGCACGAGGCCCAGCGGATGTCCGCGCCCAGGGCGTGCAGGGTCTTGATGAGCATGGCGGTCTGGATGGTCATGTGCAGGGAGCCGGTCACGCGCAGGCCCTTGAGGGGCTTCTGGTCACCGTACTTGCGGATGCACTCCATGAGGCCGGGCATCTCGCGCTCGGAGAGCTGCATTTCCTTCTTGCCGAAATCGGCCAGGGCCATGTCGGCCACTTTGTAGGCCAGGGAAAGGTCCAGGGCTTTGGTCATCGTTCCATTCTCCTTGAGGAAGTATGTTGGGCCGCTCCACAAAAGGGCGGTCTGCGGCATGGTCGTTGTCCCCTGTGCGGGGATGGTGCGCAGCCTTCGGTAAGGCCGCGCGGGAAATCTTGTGTGCCTTTTCCGGGCCATATCCCCCCCGGGACAGGTGCGCCGATCCCCATCGGGGGCAGGCTTTCCTGAATGGAGCACGTTTGGGGGAAGATGGGGCACGGGGGGCCTTCCCCCCGAAAGTATCCCTAACAGGCGCGTGCCTGCACCAGCAGCAGAAACAGGCCGCGGCCCACGGCCTGCCGCGTACAGGACAGGACTTCGAAACCGGCCTGGCGCAGGCGTTCCTGCAGGCGTTCTTCGTCGAAGCCCAACCAGCGGTCGCCGTAGCGGCTGCGCATGGTCTCGTCGTGGTGCTGGAGGAAATCGGCCACGAACAGGTGCCCGCCCGTGGTCAGGCTGCGGCGGATCTCGCGCAGGCCCTCGCCGGGGTCGGACAGGTGGTGCAGGACAAGGTTGATGCAGGCGAAGTCCGCTTCCTGGTCACGCAGGGGCAGGTGGTCCAGCTCGCCGATGCGCAGGGAGATGCGGCTCTCGTTGGCCAGATCCACGGGGTTGAAACGGCGGCGGCACATCTCCAGCATGCGGGCCGAGCCGTCCACGCCGATGAGGCTCCGGCTGGCGGGCAGCAGGCGCTCCAGCACCGCGCCGGTGCCGCAGCCCAGGTCCACGGCCACGCGGCAGCCCTCGGGCACGGCGGCCAGCACGGCGGCGGGCAGGTCGAAATCTTCCAGCACTTCGCGGTTGAGCTCGTCCCAGTCCTCGGCGATGGCGTTGAAGAACTGGCGCGTCTTGAGGGCGCGTTCCTCCAGGATCTGGGCCGCCATGGCCAGATCCTCGCGCATGGCCGTATCCGTATGCAAAAAGGGCCCCATGGCCTGCAAAAAGTCGCTGGCCTCGCCGCAGCGCGTGGCGGCATAGAAGACCCACAGGCCGTCCCGGCGCGAGGTCAGCAGGCCCGCTTCGGTCAGGATCTTGAGGTGGCGCGAGACGCGGGACTGCCCCATGCCGAGGATGCGCACCAGCTCGTTGACCGAGAGTTCGTAATGCAGCAAGATATGCACCAGTCGCAGACGGGTCTCGTCTGAAAGTGCCTTGAAATATACCAGTGCCATGCGTGCCCCTGTACGGCGCGCCGGGCGCGCCTGCGATCTATGTATCAAATTTGCTTGATGCAAATATCAGCCTATCTGGATATAGTCAAGGAGTTCCATGTCCTCGCCTTCCGATGCTGCCCCCGACCGGTCTTCCGCTGCCGGGGAGGAGACAAAAAGACGGTTGTCGCGCAAGCGGGTGACCGTCATCACGGCCACGGCCCTCTCGTTGCTGGAGGCCTGTGGTCTTGAGCCGTCTCCGGCGCGCTCGGAAAAGACGGCCGGGAAGGGGAAAAAGGCGACGCAGGGAGAACCGCCGGCCGAAAAGGCATCGGCGGATGGCCTTGAGGAACGGCAGGCGGCAGGCTCGGCGTCTTCCCGCGAGCGGAACGGCGGGCGGAAAAAGAAATCTGCGCCGGACAGGGGTCCCCGGGAAGCGGCGGACGCCGTCCCACAGGAAGATGCATCGCAGGGCGTTGCCGCCACCAAAGCCGCGCTCCCGGAAATCCCTCCGGTGATCCCGCCCGCCGACACGACCGCGGCCACGGTACCGCCGGGACCTGCCACTCCTCCGAAAAAGACGACTGCCCGGCGTCGTCGTGCGAGCGGCACGAAGGCCGCGCCGGTGACCGATACCGGGGCAGTTCCCGCTACCGAGCCGGCTCCCGCGTTCGGGTCTGTCGCACAGGAGGCCTCACCACCGGTAGTGAAGCCTTCTGCTGGTCAGTCCGCTGTGGAGGCGGCAGCATCCGTACCGGGAGAGGATCAGCCTCACTCCGGCGCACGGCGGAGAGCCGTCTCCCGTGCCGGGCGTGCCCCAACTTCCGGTGGGCGCGGCCGCAAGAAGGCTGCTGCGACCGCTCCCGCATCCGCGGGGGAAGCCGGTCCGACCACAGCGCCGGTACCGGAACAACAGCCTGCGGAACGTCCCATGGATGCGGCGGCACTGGCTGCCGAAGCGGATCGTCTGGCGGCGGAATACGGCCTGTCGTCATCGGGCGGCGGTCTGGTGGTGCTGCCCGGGGACGACTGGGATGATTTTTCCCTTCCTCCGGATAGGGAAGCGTCGTCCGCCCGGACGGCGGCCCGTGGTACGGAGACGGTCCCGGCCGTTGCTTTTCCTGAATCCGTACCGTCAGCGGCGCCCTTCGCTGCGGCGGCTCCTGTCGCCCCCGCCCCCGAAGTCACACCTGCGGAGGCAAAAAGCTCACCCAAACGTCGTCGTGCGGGCAGTCCGAAGGTTGCGCCTGTGGCCGAGGCTGTCGCACAGATGGCCCCACCGGTAGAGGGATCTTTCGCTGTTCGGCATGCAGCTGATGCGGAGGCCGCTGTGTCTGATGCGGGGCTGCCCCAGCCTGCCGCAGGGCGGAGAGCCGTTTCCCGCGCGGGGCATCCAGCCGCATCCGGCGGGCGCGGCCGCAAGAAGGCTGTTGCAACCACTCCCGCATCCGCGGGGGAAGCCGGTCCGACCACAGCGCCGGTACCGGAGCGACAGCCTGCGGAACGTCCTATGGATGCGGCGGCACTGGCTGCTGAAGCGGATCGTCTGGCTGCGGAATACGGCCTGTCGTCATCGGGCGGCGGTTTGGTGGTGCTGCCCGGGGACGATGACTGGGATGATTTTCCCGCTCCTCCGGATAGGGAAGCGTCGTCCGCCCGGACGGCGGCCCGTGGTACGGAGACGGTCCCGGCCGCTTCTTTTCCTGAGCCCGTACCGGCAGCGGCCCCCTTTGCAGCGGCGTCTCCTGTTGCTCCCGTCCCCGAAGCCACACCTGCAGAGGGCAAAAGCTCACCCAGGCGTCGCCGTGGGGGCGGCACGACAGCAGCGCCGGTAGCCGGCAGCGGGAACGCTTCCGTACCGCTGGCCGGAGAGAAGGGAGGAACGTCATCAGCCGTACCCGGCGATGCGCGCATACCGGAGGGAAGCCCTGCTCCCGTACCGGGGGCTGTTTCTTCCGCATCTGCCGGACACCGCGCAGAAGGGGAGGCAAACGGGACTGCCAGGCCCGCAGCGTCCCCTGTGGCCGGGGCCCCTTGTCCTGTACCGTCTTCCGGGACAGGCATGGGGCGGCGCGAGGCCGCGTTCCGGCAGTGGGCCGCGGACATGCAGGCCCGTTTCGATGCCGGGCTGGAAGCGGAGGAAGACCGGGCGGCACGGCGCAAAGACTCGCTGGTCGTGCTGCCGCCGCCGACGGATACGGGCGGGAGGAAACGCCGGACAGCAAAGAAGGCACAGGCCGACGCAGCGGAGGCCCCGCACCCGCGGACGTGGATCACGCGGCGGCGCAGCACCGAACCCGGGCACGAGGCCCGCTTCGAGGAATGGCACGGCCCGGCACGGACAGGGAGCGTGCTGGAAAAGGTCTTCATCTCTCTGGGCGCGTCCCCGGAGCAGGCGAAGCTGAGCCGCTTGTGGCGCAGCTGGGATGCCGTGCTGGGGCCGGATCTGGCGCCATTGGCCCGTCCGCTGGGCCACCATGACGACAAGCTGCTCATCGGCGCCGAAGACGCCGTGCTGCTGCAGGAGCTCTATTATATGGGGCCGGAGATCGTGCGCCGGGTCAATGAGTTCCTGCAGGAGGATTTCTTCACGGCGGTGAAGGTCTCCCTGATGCTGGACCATCAGGATCTGGATGCGCCCAGCCCGGTGCTGGAGCGCTCCGCCGGGCGTCCGAAGGAAGAGGTCCCTGCGCCTTCCGGGGCCAGTCTGGGGCTCATGGATCCCGAATCGGCCGTAGCCCGCTGCTATGCCCGCTTCCTGGGCATGGAGCTGCCCGATCCCCGCAAATGACGGGCTGGAGCCGCCGGGAGGCGGGATTGACAAAGCTTTTCTTGCGATGCTAGGGTCAGCCGGTGTCGTGCTGGCCTTGCTGCTTTGTCGCTGTGGCTGCCGTCACGCTGCAGCTCAAGGGGAGGGTGCCATGCAGGATACGCTGGAAAATATCAGCCTCAAGCACGATAATGGCGAGGACATGCGCTTTCGTGGAAGCCTTTCCTCCGAGTGTTCCTGGTATGACGAGGAGCATGGCGTGCTGTGCCGCCAGAAGCTGTATGTGACGGAGAACAAGGACCAGATCTACTACATCATGCGCACCGGGGCGGAAGAACACAGCCGCCGGGCTTATCGCCTGAAGGTGCAGGACCAGACCTGCATCATCCATAACGGCAAAGCTGAAGTGCGCATGCCCATTACCCTGCTGATGCTGGCTGTGCGCGGTCTGTGCGGCATGGATGCCCGGAACGCGACCAGCCTTGCCATGGTGGAAGAAATGCTCAAGGCTGCCAACGCCTAGCCGCCGTCCGTTTTTTCCCCGAAAAGAGAGGAAAGGGATGCTTCTTCGGAAGCATCCCTTTTCGTTTTTGCGGCCTCTGTTCCTGTACCGGTCATACAAATCAAAAGAGCCACCCATACGGGTGGCTCTTTTGATTTGTATGATGCCCATCCCCAGGGGGGAGGCCGGAGCCTGTTCCTCCCGGGGCTTTGAAGGCGCAGCCTTTTCAAGAGCGGCAGTGCCCCTGCCGGAAGCGCATCATCGCGACTGCTCCCGGCGGGGCGACGTCAGGCGCTGTCGGTGGTCTCAGCGACGGGCGCTGAAATGCTTTTCCGCGCTCTCGATGTCCTCAAAGCCGTACTGCCGCACCTGATGGAGCAGGTTCTGTTCGGCTTCGCTTTCGCCCTTGCGCAGACGTTCCATGGTGGCCCGATGATAGAGGGCGATGGTCTTGGGGGAATAGGTGCGCAGTTCCGCGCGCAGGTAGGTCTCCATGGAGACCCAGCCCGGACGGTCGTCACGGCTGCGCAGGGGGCGGCCCCTGTCGGCCAGCGAGGGGAAGCGGCTGTCGAGGTCTTCCTTCCAGGACACATGAGCGGCCACGATGTCGTCCACCTGGGCCATGGCTTCGGGGTCCAGCGGCGGCAGGCTGTCGGCCAGCTGGGCGTACTCCTCGGGGAAGGTGGATTCCATCATACGGGCGTATTTTTCCGTGACCAGGTTACGCCCTTCCAGACGGGCGTTTAGCAGGTCTTCCAGATAGCTGCCCAGCAGTTCATCGTCCCAGTTGTCCATCTGGCTGGAACGCATGATGCGGAAGGTCTTGGGATCCATCTGGCAGGAGGCCTTGCCGCCCACGTTCTGCACGTTGCTGAACATTTCCCATTCGGCTGTGACCACAGCATCTACAAGGGTCTTGTGTTCCATAGCGTCTCCTTGGCCGGGAAAGGCGGCACATCGACGGATGCACCCTTCTCCCGGATCACATTCATGACTGGCCGTCCGCCAAAATTAGGAACGGCACAAAAAATTCGTTCGGCAACAAAAGGTCGGCAGGCCTGTCCATACAGGAATAGCTGTATTAGCCATACACGCCCCTCATTACCTGTTTTCGCCTGATTATATGGCAAGATAGAAATAATATGGGAATTCGTCCCGGCAAGGGGGGCAGGGAGCATGGCTCTCGGAAGAAGACAGTCTGGCTGTGGAGGGGGGCCTGCATGATGCCGTTGTTTGGGGATGCCGCCATCCCTGGAAAAATAATTGATAAAAATGTCACAAATGTGATGATGCCTTTTTGTTCCCCGTGCCACTATGGATTCTGCCTGTACAGGACAAGGACAGGAGGAGAGCATGAGCGTTACCGGAGTAAAGCACACTATCAAAGTGGTCGCCGCACTCCTGTGCCTATTGATCGGGCATGGAGGCGGGGCCGAAACGGCACAGGCTGTGGAATTCAAGGCGCGTGGTGCCTGGCAGATGACGTTTTATGGAACGGACAACACGTTCAATAAAAACAGCACGGAGGACAAGTTCCAGGTCTATCAGCGCTTCAGAGTCCGTCTTGACGCCATCGCCAGCGAAAGCCTGAGCGGGGTGCTGGTTTTCAAGATCAACCAGCAGTGGGGTACCGATCTTGGCCCCAACAAACGTAAAGATATTGGCGGGGCTTTGGGGGCAGACGGGCAAGGTGTGCTCCTGCGTCAGGCCTACATGCAATGGTCCCCCCCAGACAGCAGGTTGAAATTGCGCATGGGATTGCAGTCCCTTGCCTTGCCGGCCTTCTTTGAAGGGGGATCGCCGATATACGACGGTATAGGCACGGGGATCACCGCTTCTTACAAAGTAAATGACACCCTGGGGCTTACGGGGTTCTGGATCAGGGCGGAGAACGACAACTCGCTGGCCGAGTTCGGCGATCCTGCTGGTTACCGGGACAACTGGGATATTTTCGGACTGACCCTTCCTGTCACGGGGGAAGGCTTTCGTATGACGCCGTGGGCGGCCTGGTCGTATATAGGCAAGAATACCAAGCACCTCGGGAACATCAATGGCATGTATGGTCCCAACCTCCAGGGCTTCTACTTCCGGCCGGAGGTGACGGCGCATACGCCTGCCTTCTACCAGCAAAACGCTTCGCGCGACGAAGAGTTCATCATGGGGGGCGTGGCTACTGAGGTCACTTACTTTGACCCATGGAAATTCACTCTTGATTTTCACTACGGCCAGGTAGCGGGGAAATATAAAGAGGAATTGGACCGTGCAGGCTGGACCCTGGCAGGCTCGGCTGAATATGCCATGGGCTGGGGTACGCCCGGGGTCATGGCCTGGTACTCCACCGGTGACGACGACAATCTGAAAAATGGTTCAGAGCGCATGCCCGCAGCCAATCCTGACTGGAGAGTGAGCTCGTTCGGTTTTTCAGGCGGCTACATCATCAATGGCGGCCCCGGGGCAACTATTTTCAACTTCTACCCGGCAGGCATGTGGGCGGTAGGCGCGTATATCCGGGATCTCAGTTTCGTGAACGGCATCAAGCACCGGCTGCGTTTCTTCTACGGTCAAGGCACCAACAGCCCGGAGATGGCCAAGTACATGGTGGGTACACGTCCCGGCGGGGTGTCACTTTTCGGACGTAAGGCTCCGGCAGGAGATGGCTCTGTCTATCTTACTACCCGGGATCATTACTTTGAAGTCAATCTCGATAGTCGATGGAAGCTTTATGAGAACTTCAATATCGATCTTGAGCTGGGGTACATCCGGCTCAATGCCGATAAGGATCTTTGGAAACTGAAGGATTGGAAGAGCGACGCTGTTCGTGCCGGCATCAACTTTATCTACACATTCTAGGGATAACGATATGAAATTACGTTTAAGCAGCATGCTTGCAGCCGGTGCCCTCTGGCTCTGGGCGAGCACTGGTCTGGCCGCCTCCTTTATCAGCAAGCCGGCTATCGAAGGGAATCCCAATCCGGCAGTCCCGTTGGCAGCCATCATTACCTTTTCTGCGTCAGAACCGGTATGTACGGATGTAATCGTTAATGATGGCCAGAAACAGTGGACGATATCTTTTGACGCAACACATGATCCGAGCAAGGGCTTGCCTATCGTCGGCATGAAGGCCGATCGCCAGCACAGCTTCACCATCACCATTACGGGAAAGGACGGCAAAAAGGTTGCCGCTCCGGAGCGGCTGACGTGGAGTACTCCGCCTTTGCCCCCTGTAGGCTATGAGTTCCCTCCCATCCAGGTACTTACGGCCAAGCCCGAATCCATGGAACCGGGCTTCACTATCCTTAGCGTACGCCGAGGGGCCCTTGGTCGCTCTAACTGGCTCTCCAAAGCCCAGATGGCCTTTGCCCGTCGCTGGGGCATGCTGGTGGGGCTGGATAACCAGGGCGAGGTGGTCTGGTACTACAAGTCCGACACTCGTATCGCCGGGGTCGAAAGACTCCGTAACGGCAATCTGCTTTTTCATCTGCAGGACTTCCGCACACGCGAAATCGATTTCCTGGGGAACATCGTCAACGAATGGTATGCTGAAAACCGTCCCCAGGGAAAGCCTGCCAATCCCAAAGCGATCCCGGTGAAGGGACTGATCTCCTTGCATCATCAGCCGCATGAAATGCCCAATGGCAACTTTTTGGCCATGAGCGCTCACCCCAAGCTGATTCGCAATTATCCCACGAGTGTTACCGATCCTCAGGCTCCCCGCAAGGATATGTGGGTTATGGGTGACGTTATCGTGGAGTTCGACCGCCAGGGCAATGTGGTCTGGAGCTGGGACAGTTTTGACCACCTGGATCCTTATCGCGTGGGCTACGGAGCTTTTGACAGCTACTGGCATACACGCGGCTTCAAGGAGCATGTGGACTGGACTCACGGCAATGGCGTCACATACGACCCGCGCGACGATTCCGTCATCATGTCTTTGCGTCACCAGGATGCCATCATCAAAGTAGATCGCAAAACAGGAGAGATCCGCTGGATCCTCGGTCCCCACAAGGCGTGGAACGAAAAGCTTGCCAAAAAGCTCCTCAAACCCGTGGGGAAGGATTTCCGCTGGCCCTGGCACGGGCACAACCCCCGTGTCACCGAGACCGGGACCATCGTGATGTACGACAACGCTACTCAGCAGGCCTGGCCCTTTGACCCGCCTGCGTCGCCTGACACGTTGTTCAGCCGGGGGGTGGAGTTTGAGGTCAACGAGAAGGATATGACCGTCCGGCAGCGCTGGGCTTCCTCCCGCTCCTTTGACGAGGAAGATGCTCGTTTCTCCTGGGCCATGGGCGATGCGCATCGCCTTCCCAAAACCCGAAATCATCTGGTTGTTGACGCCATCGTCTCGGTGAAAATGCCCGGGCTGACTCTCGACGATTACGACTTCAGCAAGCGGCATGTGGATGACCTGTTCACCTATGCACGGATACGGGAGTTCCAGAAGGATACCAAAAAGGTCCTTTTTGAGGTCCATTTCCGCGATCCGCATGAGGCCATTTACTGGCAGGTGTTCGGCGGGGTGCGCATCCCCGGTTTCTACACGCAGCACTAGATCTTCGCGTGCCGCGGGGGAGATCTCGCGGCACGCGGTACGCCCAAGGAGCTTCCATGTCGTCTCAACGCCTTCGCTGGCTGGTCTGTCTGGGGGGAGCTGGGCTGGCCTTCCTGGCAGCCCCCTATGAGGATCTGTCCGTGGCCGCATTCTGGGCCATCACCGTTGCCGGTATCGCCATCATGGCCATGGAGATGCTGCCCATTGTTGCTGTGGGGCTGCTTTTGCCCGCCACCTATATTCTTTGCGGTACGGCATCAGCCAAGGTCGTGTTCACTCCATGGCTGACGACCGTGCCGTGGATAATACTGGCAGGGATGATCATCGGAAGGCTCATGGAGAAAACAGGGCTTTCACGACGCATCGCATTGCACATCATCGCGGCAGTAGGCAGTACGCCGCTGCGGCTCATGCTGGCATTGGCCATGACGGGGTATGCACTTGCACTGCTCATCCCGGATGCATTCACCTTAGTGGTGCTCATGGTTACGTTGACCACGGCTCTTTGCCAGCGCCTGGGATTGGGGAAGAAGACCGTAGAAGCAGGGGTACTCATGTTTGCCGGCTTTTTTGCAGCCATGGTTCCTCAGCCCATGATCTATCCCAATAATCTCGGCATCATCGCCGCGGAGATGATTGCATCCACCGGGCTGACCTTCACCTGGCTGGGATTCGCACTGGAAAACCTTGTTCCGACGCTGCTTATGTCAGGAGTGAGCATCCTGGTTTTGCTCCCCTTTTGTACGCCTACGCTGCGGGACCACGTACAGCAGGCGGTGGCGCTTTCGCAGGCCGATCTGCTGCGACTGGGGCCGATAACGCCCTTGGAAAAACGTTCTTTGCTGCTGGTGGTGCTGGCTCTGATCGCCTTCATCGCCGAACCCTTGCACGGCATCCCCGGCACCTACGCCTTTTTGTTTACGGTACTGCTGGGCTTTACCCCTGTGTTCCAGGTGCTCGATGAGCAGGATCTTTCCCAAGTGCCTTACGGCATCCTGTTCTTTTGTACCGGCTGCATGAGCATCGGCTTTGTGGCTGAAGACCTGGGACTTGCGCAAGGCATAGCTGCGGCTGCTGCAACTGTGCTTGAGGGGATGAATGATCCGGGACTGCTGGCTGTGTGTGCGTATGTGGGAGGTTTCCTGGTCAACTTCGTACTCACGCCACTGGCGGCGGTCACGTCGCTCAGTCTGCCTCTGGCTGAGCTGGCCCTGGATATGGGAGCAGGCATCAAACCTGTGCTTTACAGCTTCCTGTATGGCCTGGAGCAGGTACTGCTGCCCTATGAGGCAGCTACCATCCTGTTCATGTATGCCACGGGCTATGTATCCTTACGCTTCTTTGCACTGGTCATGGCACTGCGTTTTCTGGCAGGCGGCCTTGTCGTTGCCCTGAGCGGGTGGTGGCTGTGGCCATTGATTGAGCTGTAACTCATCGATTTTTCGAATGTTAAACGTATTGTCGCATATGGAGGTACATTATGCGTCATCCTATTAAAAATGTCGTTTTCATCATCCTGGATACACTGCAATTTAATTATCTGGGATGTTACGGGAATACCGTTGTGAAAACGCCCAATTTCGACAAGTTCGCTGCTGAGGGCCTGCTGTTTGAAAATGCCTACAGCGAAGGTCTGCCTACCATTCCCGTACGCCGTGCCGTCATGACAGGCCGTTTTACGCTTCCCTTTGGCGGGTGGCAGCCTTTGAGCGCTGAAGATACCACCATTGCCGACATGCTTTGGGGCCGCAATATCGAAACCGCCCTCATTTATGATACGGCCCCCATGCGCCTGCCCAAGTATGCCTACGCCCGGGGATTTGACTATGTAAAATTCTGTCCTGGCCATGAAATGGATCACATCACCTGGAAGGATACCCCCAAGGATCCGGCCCTGAAGCCCGAAGACTTCACCGCTCCGAGCATGGTGTGGGACAAGGATGGCAATCTTATTGACGATGCCAGCACCGCCCTGCTGGAAGAGATCGACTGCTATCTGCGGTTCCGTCAGGGCTGGAAGTCCGACGCTGATAGCTATGTGGGCGTGGTGGCCCGTGAGGCGCGCGAATGGCTGGTCAACCGTCGGGATAAAAAGCGTCCTTTCCTGCTTTGGCTGGATTCCTTTGATCCGCATGAGCCTTGGGATCCGGCATCCATCTGGGAAAAGAAGCCCTGTCCCTATGATCCGGAGTGGGACGGCAATCCCTTGCTGCTTGCCCCCTGGACCAAGGTGGAAGGCCGTATCAGCGAGCGTGAATGCGAACATATCCGGGCTCTGTACGCGGAAAAAGTCACCCAGTGTGACGCCTGGATCGGCCGCGTCGTGGACACGCTGAAACAGGAAGGGCTGTGGGACGAGACCTTGGTGGTCATCATGTCCGACCACGGCCAGCCCATGGGCAACGGCAAGCATGGGCACGGCATCATGCGCAAGTGCCGCCCCTGGCCGTATGAGGAGCTGGTGCACGTCCCCCTGCTTATGCATGTCCCTGGTACGGAAGGCGGTCGGCGTATCAGCACCTTCGTGCAGAACGTGGATGTGGGCGCAACAATCATGGACGCTTTCGGCCTGCTTGCGCCGGAAGCGCACCTCGGGACGGTCCTCGGCATCGATGCGCCGCGTCTTGACGATGTGCAGGGCATTAGCCTGCTGCCGCTGGCGCGGGGCGAGACGGACCACGTCCGTGATTATGTCATCACCGGGTATTGCGGCATGTCGTGGTCCATCGTGGACCATGATTACAGCTATATCCACTGGCTCAACCGTGATCCCAGCAATGCTGAGTTCGATGAACTGCTGGAAAATCCTTACGGTGATGACGGTCCCAGCGAGACCATTTGGACATGCACCACGGGTGCCACGCAGGAAGTCCCCAGTGAAGATGAGCTCTATGACCGGCGTACGGATCCTTTCCAGCTGCACAATATTGCCGCGGAACAGCCGGAAAAAGCCCGCGAACTTCTGAAAAAACTCAAAGCCAGTATCGGTGAAATCCGTATATCCTAACTGGAGGAACCATGTTGACCACTCTTGACGGAACAAGCTTTGCCAATACCCTTGCAACAACTGAGAAAGGGATTTGCATCTGCTTCAAAAAGCTCTGTCCCCATTGCAAAAATATGGAAAAAGTTCTTGAGAAATTCCACAATCTTGAGCCTGATGTAGCTCTGTTCCGGCTGGATATGGAAGAGGAGTCCGCGTTGGCGGCATCTTTGGGGGCGGAGCGCGCCCCCACGCTTCTTGTCATGGCGCAGGGAGAGATCCGAGGAACCAAGGCCGGGCTCATGAATCCCAAAGAACTCCGGGCCTATTTTGCCCAGTGCTTGCGGTAGGTTATCATGCACGACGCACAGTACGATCTTATTATCATTGGTGGCGGAGCGGCGGGGATGACGGCCGCTGTGTATGCAGCCCGGGCCGGGCTTAAGACCACGCTGCTGGAATCAAACATCACGGGCGGACTGGTCAACGCCACCTACACTGTGGAAAACTTCCCTTCGTATCCAAGCATACACGGCATGGCTCTGATGGAGAAAATGCGGGAGCATGTGGATAGTCTGCAGGTCCGTGTGGAAGAGGTCTGCGATATCACCCGGCTGGAGCTGACGGAAGACATCAAACGCGTATATAAAGAAAATGAAGTCCTGACGGCGCGTGCCGTCATCCTTGCCACAGGGCGCGCCCCTGTGTCGCTGGAAACACCGACTCCCTGCGACCAGGTGCATTATTGCGCCATTTGTGACGGGGCTGCCTACAAGGGCAAACGTGTTCTGGTGGTAGGCGGGGGAAACAGCGCTTTTGACGAAAGCCTGTATCTGCTGGGGATGGGCGTTGAGCACGTGACCCTGGTCGAAAAGATGCCCAGGTTCTTTGCTGCCCAAAGCACACAGCAGAGTCTCCTCTCGCATGAAAACGTCGAGGCATACACAGATACCCAGGTGGAGGATCTGTATGTGGAAAAAGGTGAGCTGAGAGCTGTTTCGCTGGTCAACAGCGTCACCGGAGAGCGAAGCCGTATCCCCGTCAGCGGTATTTTTGCATTCCTGGGGCAAAAGCCCAATACGGCCTTATTTGCCGGGCAGGTAGAACTTACCGAAGATGGATATATAAAAGCCGATGCCCGAATGAAGACATCGGTCCCCGGTGTGTTCGGAGCTGGAGATGTTGTCGATAAACCCTATAGGCAGATAGTCACGGCGGTTGCCGATGGTGCTATCGCTGCCTTGGAGGCCGAGCGCTACATGCGTGCCAAGGCCTGAGCCAGGCGAGAGCCGTCCGGAGTCGTACTCCGGACGGCTCTCGCGGATTCATGATTTCCATTATCTGCGTCCGAATAAAAAGAAAGCTGCAAGGGATAAGAGGCACATATGCTCAGTCTCTGAACTGCTAGGGACGGGGCAGGCGACCTCCTGTGCGATCTTACACCATGCTTTTTATTTCCTTTTGAAGGGAGGAGCATTTCGGTATAATCCTTGCCAGAAGGATGGTTTAGCTGCACTTTTAGTGCTCAGGGCCTATCTTTTCTGCTGGCTATGTCCTGAAATACTTTGCTTGCGCACCACACGTGTAACGTTGTCAGGAAAGAGCTGCGGACGTTCGATGATGGGAGATCGCATGAAAAATTTTGAGACAACAACGGCCATTCCATGGAGTGAGTTGTACTTTTCACATCAAAATTTGCGCTATATAAATGCACCATGGAAAGAAGTTCTGCATATTGGAAAAGAAAGGGTCTATAAAAAAAATTCTATTATTCCAGATTCTGATACATTCTCATATATTATTTCTGGAGTTGTACAAAGCGTTTATGCAGCACAGGACGGAAGAGAGCGTATAGTTATCCAGTTTATGGAATCCTGCCTTTTTGGGATCCCCAATGCCTTTATAAGACGACCTGATATCAATATTCCCAATGACATCGACAGATTAAGTTTTTTCCGTTGTTCGACAGACGTACGTCTCATCGAGTTCCCCATTGCTATCTTGCATGACGATGAATTCATTCGTGCATATCCTTCCCTGATCTCCAATGCAATGGCAACGCTGAGCCTGACGATCATTGTTTTTTTCAACGCTCTGACTGCCCTGCAGATGAATGATATTCAAGGAAAACTCGCAAATTTTATTCTTGGTGTCATGAAGAAAAACAATAATTCTTGTGAGTTACAGCCCTCTATAACCCAGCATGAGCTTGCATGTCTTCTTGGAGTGCATCGAGGATCCCTTGCACGTGCCTTAAAGCAACTGCGTGATGCCGGGATTATCTCAGGGTTTACTAAAAATAAGCTTACTGTACTTGATGTCACGGCGCTGAAAAAGCTGTCGCGCAGATAAGCAGCCATTTTGAAAAACAGCTGTCCAGCCATTCCGGGGATTCGGCAGCCTTTCTCCATTCCATTTTTTGAGCTTCTGCCTTTCCCAGCAAATTTATTGGTGTCATGCCTGTATGGATTCGCGGCGGCATGTCGATAGGTGTTCCGGAAAGTGGATACTAAAAAAATCCTTTCAGATGATTATTCATCTGAAAGGATTTTTTTATAGCTTTTTGTTGGCGGAGGGGGAGGGATTTGAACCCCCGGAAGGCGTGAACCTTCAGCGGTTTTCAAGACCGCCGCAATCAACCGCTCTGCCACCCCTCCGTGCGGAGCAGACCGCGCCGCCTCCTGCGCCAACCCTGTGTGCAGGGCCCATGGCTTTGGGCGGTGCTTCGTCTGCGGGCTGTCGGGCCACGGCGCAGGGCCTGCCCGTCAGAACAGCCAGAAGCATATAGCACTTTTGGGCCCGGAGCGCAAAGGGCAAGCTGCCGGAGAGCCCGGCGGACCATAAAAAAAAGCGGCGCCCTCCAGAAGAGGACGCCGCCGGATCCGCTGAGCGAAATACTACTTGATGGCGTCCTTCAGGCCCTTGCCGGGGGTGAACTTGGCAACCTTGCTGGCAGGGATGGTGATTTCCTTGCCGGTGCGGGGATTGCGACCCTTGCGGGCGGCGCGCTCAACCACCTTGAAGCTGCCGAAACCGGTGAAGGTCACGGATTCGCCGGAAGCGAGGGCTTCGCGCAGAGCAGCCACGACGGCGTCGAGGGCTTCTTCGGCCTTGGCTTTGGTGGGCAGGCCGGCCTTGGCATGGATCTTTTCAACAAGCTCAGCTTTGGTCATAGTTATACTCCAAAAAAAGAGTTTCGGGTTTCAATCTGTAGGCCAGACAGGGCATCCATACGTTATGGGCTTGGCCCGTGTCAATGGAAAATGCCCATATATCAAAGTTTTCCGGGCATCAGAGCCTTTTCGGGCATACTTTTCGCATCGCTTTCGGGCGAGGCGGCCCCGGGACGCATCAGCGGATGGTCAGGAAAGGTCCACCAGGCTGACTTCGGCGCTTTTGAGCGGGTGCCCCAGGAAAAGGCTGCCGGTGCGGATGAAGCGCAGTACGTTGTCCGTGGTCATGAAGCGGTGGGAGCCCGGAGCGTCTTCCCCGCGCAGCAGACCCAGCTCGCGCAGGCGGTTCTCCACGGCCACAGCGGCGGTCTCGGCCGAATCCACGATGCGCACGTCATCGCCTACCACATGGCGCAGGGCTTCGCGGAACAGGGGGAAATGCGTGCAGCCCAGTACCAGGGTGTCGGGCCTGTCGGGCCGTCCCGGGGAGAACAGGTCGCCCAGATAGCGGCTGGCGATGCCCTCGACGATGGGGCCGTCCATCCAGCCCTCCTCGGCCAGGGGCACGAAAAGGGTGCAGGCCCTGCCCTGGACGCGGGCCTCGGGGCACAGGGAGGCGATGGCCTGCTGGTAGGCGCCGCCGGCGATGGTGGCTTCGGTGGCGATGACCACGATGCGCTTGTTGCGGCTGGCGGCCACGGCGGCCTCGGCACCGGGGCGCACGACCCCGAGGACGGGCAGGGGCGCGAAGTGTTCGCGCAGTTCCGGCAGGGCGGCGGAGGTGGCGGTGTTGCAGGCCACCACCAGCATCTTGACGCCTTCGTCCACCAGGCGTCCCGCAGCCTTGAGCGTGTAGCGGATGATGGTGTCGCGGCTTTTGGTGCCGTAGGGCAGGCGGGCCGTATCACCAAGGTAGAGCAGGTTCTCGCCGGGCAGGCGGCCGGAGATGGCTTTGAGCACGGTCAGGCCGCCCATGCCGGAATCAAAGATGCCGATGGGCAGGGAAGCTGAGGGATTCATGACGTTCCTTCGATGGGGGACGGCTCCGGTGGGGCCTCCCCGGGCTGGCACGTTGTGGGGACAGAAGGGCGCAAGGCGCCCCTGCCTGCCGGTAGGGCGGGACGCGGCCTCCTTTCCGGGCGTGCCCCGAGGAGGGCGACGGCATCCGGTCAGGGGCATCCATGTCCCGACTGCGGAAGGATGGCTTTTTTCAGGCGGCAGGGCAAGGGAAAACGGGCGCCGGAGGCTTACGGGACGCACTTCTCCTGTCCCGGTGCGTCATACCGGCGTGCCGGCCGGGCGGTACGGGCCGCTAGAATCCCTGCCACAGATAGCGCAGGGACGTGAAGAGCAGGATCAGGGCCAGCCCCCACTTGATGCGGCGCGCGGGCACGAAGCGCTGGCAGCGCGCCCCCAGATAGCTGCCCATGAGCCCGCCCAGGCCCAGCAGCAGGCCCAGCAGGGGATCGGCGCCGATGCCGTCCAGCGAGGAGAACAGGCCCAGGAAGCCATAACCCAGCACTCCGGCCAGCGAGGCCAGGAAGGTGCCCAGCAGCAGGGCCCCGGCGATGGCATGGACGGGCAGGCCGAAGATGCTGACCAGGAAGGGGGAAAGGATGGCGCCGCCGCCGATGCCGTAGATGCCGCCCGCCAGACCGATGCCCAGGCTGAGGGCCGCCAGGCGCGGGCAGCTGACGGAGTGCCGCGCCTCACCGAACGTGAAGACCAGGCGGGACCGGTCCCAGCGCTCCACATGGATCCGGGCCATGCCGCCCCCCTTGCGGGCGGGCGCGGCGGGCCTGCGCAGGTCGCGGAACATGCGCCAGAAGATCCAGAGCAGCAGCAGACCGGCAAAGACCTTGAAGCGGCTCTCGTCCGGCAGCCAGTAGACGCGGATCAGCGAGCCCAGCACGATGCCGGGCAGGGTGCCCACGGCCACGGTCAGGGCCAGGGGCCAGAGCAGGCGCCCTTCGCGGGCATAGCGCACGATGCCGCCGGGACAGGCCAGCACGTTGAAAAGATGGTTGGTGGCGCTGACGCCGGGGCTGGTGTAGCCCAGAAAGCTCATCTGGAAAGGCAGGAGCAGGAAGGCTCCCGACAGGCCGCCCATGGACGTGACGAACGAGATGCCCATGGCCGCCAGGACGGGCACCAGGGGGTGACACTCGATACCGGAAACGGGAAAGAACATGGACCACCTCCACAGGTTGTGCGACGGGGTAAAAGCAGAGTAAACTGATATGGATATTTTTGTCACGTTTTATTTTTTTACTAACCTATGGAAAATAAAGAGATAAAAATAAAATAAGCGTGATTTTTCAGGGTACTTTCATCACTATTTTGTATAAAATAGTGATAAATTGGGCTATGCGGCGGCCCTCCGGCCCCGCAGGGCCGGGGCTGCGGCCCGGTCACGCAGCGCGTCCCCCGGGGGCACATTGCCTGTGCCGGGCGAAACGCGTATATTTCAGGCTTTCCCATCACCGTGCAGCAAAGGATTTCTTCATGCTCGCCATTCTCGAATACAAGGCAGGCAACCAGACCAGCGTGCGCCGTGCGCTGGAACATCTGGGCATCCCCTGCCGCATCACCGCCGATCCTGCGGAACTGGAGCAGGCCCAGGGCATCATCTTTCCCGGTGTGGGCGCCGCCGGGCAGGCCATGGAGGCCCTGACCTCCGCCGGTCTGGACAGCGTGCTGCGCCGTGCCGTGGCCGAAGGCCAGCCCCTGCTGGGCATCTGCCTGGGCTGCCAGATCCTGCTGGAGCACAGCGAAGAGAACGACGTGCGCACCCTGGGCATCGTGCCCGGCCGCTGCGTGCGCTTCCCCGATCATATGAAGGAAGAGGACGGCAGTCCCGCCCCCGTGCCGCATATGGGCTGGAACAGCCTCGATGTGGTGCGTCCGGGCCGCCTGCTGCACGGCATCGAGCCCGGTGCGGAATTCTATTTCGTCCACAGCTATTATGTGGAGCCCGCGCCCGAGCTGGTCATGGCCACCACGGTCTACGGGAAGGAGTTCTGCTCGGTCTACGGCCGTGACGGCCTGTGGGCCGTGCAGTGCCATCTGGAAAAGAGCGGCCGTCCCGGCCTGACCGTGCTGCGCAATTTCTACGATTACTGCGACGAGGTGCGCCATGCTTAGCAAACGAGTCATCCCCTGCCTGGACGTGCGCGCCGGCCGCCTGACCAAGGGCATCAAGTTCCAGGGCAACGTGGACATCGGCGACCCCGTGGAGAGCGCCCGCCGCTATTATGAGGAAGGTGCGGACGAGATCGTCTTTTACGACATCACGGCCTCGGCCGAGGAACGCGGCATCTTCCTGGACGTGGTGGAGCGCGTGGCCTCGCAGATCTTCATCCCCTTCAGCGTGGGCGGCGGCATCTCGTCCGTGGCCGACATGCGCGCCGTGCTCAACGCCGGGGCCGAAAAGGTCTCCATCAACTCCGCGGCCGTGCGCAATCCCGATCTGGTGGCCGACGGCGCGGCGGCTTTCGGCTCGCAGGCCATCGTGGTGGGCATGGACGTGCTGCGCGTGCCCGTGAGCGAGAGCATCCCCTCCGGCTACGAGATTGTCATCCAGGGCGGCCGCCGTCGCATGGGCATCGACGCCATCGAATGGGCGCGCCAATGCCAGGAGCTGGGCGCGGGCGAGCTCTGCGTCAACTCCATCGACGCCGATGGCACCCGTGACGGCTACGAACTGACCCTGACCCGGGCCATCGTGGACGCCGTGTCCATCCCGGTCATCGCTTCCGGCGGCGCGGGCGCGCCCGAACATATGTACGATGCCGTGAGCAAGGGCGGTGCCTCGGCGGCGCTCATCGCTTCCATCGTGCACTACGGGCAGTACACCATCCGCCAGTGCAAGGAAGTCATGGCCGAGAAGGGCGCCAAGGTCCGCCTGACGTGGTAGCTCCCGAAGCCCGCTGGCAGGCCCTGCTGCCCGTGCTGCGGCACTGGCCGCTGGCCGTGGCCTTTTCCGGCGGGCTGGACAGCCGTTTCCTCTGTTTCGCCCTGCGGCGTGCGGGCTGCGACGTGCTGGCCCTGCACGCCACGGGGCCGCATGTGCCGCAGGCCGAGAGCGAGGCAGCGCGGCGCTGGGCCCGGGCGCAGGGGCTGCCCCTGCTGGAAGTGCGGCACGATCCCCTTTCCCTGCCCGAAGTGGCGGTGAACAGCCGGGAGCGCTGCTATGCCTGCAAGCGGGCCCTCATGCGCCGTCTGCGTGAGGCCCTGGCCGCCGCGGGCGGTTGCCGCATCCTCTGTGACGGCAGCAATGCCGACGATCTGACCGCCTTCCGGCCCGGGCAGCGGGCCGTGCGCGAGGCGGGCGTTCTCTCACCCCTGGCGCTGGCCGGGCTCCACAAACAGGAGTTGCGCGATCTGGGCGCATCCTGGAGCCTGGACGACCCGCAGCAGGCCGCCCGGCCCTGTCTGCTGACCCGGCTGGCTTACGGCATGAGCCCGGAACCGGCCCTGCTGGCCCGTCTGGCCGCTGCCGAGGCCGATCTGGCCGCCTTGCCCGGCCTGGGGGATTTTCGCCTGCGCCTGACGCCGGAGCCCGTCCTGCAGGCGGCCGTGCTGCCTGACGGCCTGCGGCCGCAGGTCAGGCAGGTGCTGGACGCCCACGGTTTTAGCGGGGCCGGGATGGTGGAAGGGACGGTCAGCGGTTTTTTTGACCGCTGAGCGTGATATTTTTGGGGGAATCCCCTCATCTTTGCTGTCGATGCCCGCAGCTTTCTGCATCGTGCAACGGGTAGGGCCTCCTCCCGTCGCTGCCGGTACACGAAGGCCTTCCCGGCGCCCCGATGAAGGGGGGAGGATATTTTCCCCGGAAAAAATAAAACGCGCCCGCGAGACGGAGTTCTCGCGGGCGCGTTTGTTTTTGACAGGGATATGCCCTCCCATGAGCTGGAGGGATGTCCTGTTATGAAAGCGCGCTGGGGAAGGGGGAGTTTGAGGGGGGAACCCCTCTGCTAGCGTGAGAGGGGTTCCCCCCTCAAAGATCCTTCCCCGTCCTTTGCAGATATGGCCTTACCGGACGCGCAGGGCCTCGGTGATGATGGCCGCGTCTTCCTCCGGCCGGGCTTTGACATTGAGTTCGGCGTTGCCGCCGTGGCAGACGAAGCCCTCGGAGCCGTGTTCCACCACACCGGCGGAGATGACCTGCCCGTAGGGGAGCTGGTCGCGCATGTCGGCGTGGTCCACGCGGCGGGGAAAGATGAAGGGCACGGGCTGGCCGGAAAAATCTTCCATGATCAAATACTTCATGACCTGCCTTCCTGTTATTGCTGGCGCTGGGCGCGACGGTTCTTGAGGTACTGTCGCACGGCGCGGTTATGATCGTCGAGGTTGGTGGAAAAAGCGTGGCGGCCGCCGTCGGTGATGGCCACGAAATAGAGGTACTTGTGCTCTTCGGGCGTGATGGCCGCGGCCAGGGCGCTGGCGCCGAACGAGCAGATGGGGCCGGGCGGCAGGCCGGGACGCTGGTAGGTGTTGTAGATGTTGTTGGCGTCGTCCAGATGGCGGCGGCGCAGGTTGCCGTCAAAGTTGGGCCCCAGCCCGTAGATGACCGTGGGGTCGGCCTGGAGCGCCATGTTGATGCGCAAACGGTTGGCATAGACGCCGGCCACGCGCGGCCGCTCGTCGGCAAAGGCGGTCTCCTTCTCCACGACGGAAGCCAGGATCACCAGACGGCGCAGCTCGTCGCGGGAGGGGCGTTTGCCGTCGGGCCAGAGGGCGTCGCCCTTGCGCCAGAAGTTGTCCACCATGCGGCCGGCCACGGCACGGGCCTGGGCCTTGTCGGGCACGTCGGCCTTCTTGAGCAGATAGGTGTCCGGCATGAGGAAACCCTCGGCCGAATCGAAGGGGATGCCGTAGTGGCGCAAAAAGGCCGGGTCCGTGATGACGGCCCGGAAATCCTCAAAGCGTACCAGCCCGGCATCTTCCAGCACCTTGGCGGTCTGCCACCAGGTCAGGCCTTCGGGCACGGTGACGCGGAACAGCACCGGCTGGCCGTTGACCAGGGTATCCAGCACCTGTTCCGGCAGCCAGCCCGTATTGAGGGCAAAGCGGCCGGCCTGCAGGCGGCTGTCCCACTTTTTGTAGCGGGCCAGCAGCAGGAACTTGCGCGCATCGGTGATGAGGCCGCGTTCTTCCAGCTTGTCGGCCACACGGCGCACATTGGCGCCGGGTTCCACGTCGAAGAAGGCTTCCTGCCCCGGTGTGGCCGGGGGCGTCTTGAGGAAGGTCCAGGCCTCGTACCCCGCCCAGCCGGCAGCGGCCGCCGCCAGCAGGACAAGGACAGCCACGATGCGCAGTACGGTCTTCATGCCGGCCTCCGCTGGTCAGGGCTGAGGGAAAGAAAGGACTCCAGGATGCGCACGGCGGCCTGCTGGTCCAGCACGGCCTTGCAGCGGCGGCCCGTGCGGCCCACCTCGCGCAGTTCGCGCTCGGCGGCCTCGGAGCTGAGCAGCTCGGACATGAAATAGAAGGGCAGGGGCACGCGGCGCTTGAGGCGCTCGGTGACGTTGCGCACCTGCCGGGTGGTCATGCTCTCGGTGCCGTCGGTGAGCAGGGGCAGGCCCATGACCACGGCGTCGGGGCGCTCCTCGAGGATCCGCCCGGCCAGCGCCGCCAGGAATTCCTTGCGGTTGGCGTAGTCGGCCAGGCGGATGGTGGTCAGCGGATAGGCCATGATGCCTTCCGGGTCGGTGGCGGCCAGGCCCGTGCGGGCCAGGCCGTAATCAATACCTACCCATTTCAAGGCGTTTACAGCCCCATCTTGGCGCGCACTTCGGCCAGCGTGGCGGAGGCGAAGGCGCGGGCGCGTTCGTTGCCGGCGGCCAGGATCTCGGCCACGGCACCGGGACGGGCCGACAGGGCGGCGCGGCGTTCCTGCAGGGGAGCCAGGAAGGCTTCCAGGTTCTTCAGGAAGCGCTTCTTGCATTCCACACAGCCGAAGCTGGCGCCGGTACAGCCGGTGCGGATCTCGGCCTGCTCTTCGGGGCTGGCCAGCAGCACATGGTAGGGGAAGAGGTTGCAGACGTCCGGGTTGCCGGGATCGCTCTTGCGCAGGCGGGCCGGGTCGGTGAACATGCCGCGCACCTTGGGCTCGATGTCGGCCATGGTGTCGCGCAGGAAGATGCCGTTGTTGTAGCTCTTGGACATCTTGCGGCCGTCCAGGCCGGGGCACTTGGCCGCGGGGGTGAGCATGGCCTGCGGCTCGGGGAAGAAGTTGCCGCCATAAAGGTAGTTGAAGCGGCGGGCGATCTCGCGGGTCAGCTCCATGTGGGGCAGCTGGTCTTCACCCACGGGCACGCCGTGGGGACGGTACATGAGGATGTCCGCGGCCATGAGCACGGGGTAGCAGAGGAAGCCCGCGTTGCCCAGGTCCTTGTTGGTGATCTGCTGCTGCTGTTCCTTGTAGGTGGGGTTGCGTTCCAGCCAGGAGACGGGGGTGATCATGGAGAGCAGCAGGCTCAGCTCGGCGTGTTCCTTGACCGCGCTCTGGCGGAAGATGACGCACTTTTCGGGATCCAGCCCGGCGGCCACCCAGTCCTTGACCATCTCTTCCACGTTGGTGGCGATGTTGGAGGGGTCGGCATAATCGCTGGTCAGGGCGTGCCAGTCGGCCACGAAGAAATAGGCTTCCTCGGTGTGCTGGAGTTCCACCCAGTTCTTGAGGACGCCGAAGTAGTGACCCAGATGGAGCGGCCCGGTGGGACGCATGCCCGAAACCGTACGCGGACGAACAGTGCTCATTTCAAGATTCCTTTAGAAGTTCCGTTACTTACTTGATACCGACAAGCGAAAGCAGCAGATCGCTGCCCCCGCCGATAAGAGGCCCGAGGATGTGCCCCAACAGGCCCGTGGCCAGCAGGAGCACCAGGATGATGAAGCCGTAGCGCCCGGCGCTCATGTAGGCCCAGGCGGCGCGCGGCGGCAGGAAATAGGCCACGATCTTGCTGCCGTCCAGCGGCGGGATGGGCAGCAGGTTGATCCAGGCGAGGCAGAGGTTGATGTTCACCCCGGCCACCAGCATGAGCAGGAAGTAGCGCGTGGTGTCCGAGATGTCGGGGCTGGGCAGCATGGCCACCACGGCGCCCAGGACAAGGGCAAAGCCGATGGCCAGCAAAAAGTTGGTCACGGGCCCGGCCAGGGCCACCCACATCATGTCGCGGGCGGGGTCGCGCAGGTTGCGCACATTGACCGGCACCGGCTTGGCCCAGCCGAAGATGAAGCCCGTGCCCAGACTGGTGAGCAGGAACACGGCCGCGCCCAGTGCGTCGAAATGCGAGACGGGATTGAGGGTCAGGCGGCCCATGAAGCGGGCGGTCTGGTCCCCCTTGCGGGAGGCCATCCAGCCGTGGGCCACTTCATGCATGATGATGCCGAGCAGGGTGGGGATCAGGTAGACAGCGAAACGCTGTGCGTTGAATGCAAAATCGAACATCTGCCGCAAGTACCATGCAACGGGTCAAATGTCGATATGAGGGGCGGGAAGGGCAGGGGGCCTCCCCGGCCCCGTAGATGTCATTTGGCAAGGGGCATCCTGTGGCGGCGGGGGCCGCCGGCTCTGCCGCCGGTCAGGGCGTGGCTCGCGTCGATGAGCGCGAACAGCTCTTCGGGCGTGATGCCCCCGTCCAGAAGGATGGAGACCCAGTGCCTTTTGTCCATATGGTAGGCGGGCAGGATGCCCGGCGTCCCGCTGATGAGCAGATCCAGGACGCCGTCGGACTTCAGGTTGATGATCTCCACCGGTCCGTCTCCGGCCAGACCCAGCCGGTCCGGGGGCACGTCCATGATCAGGGCGTACCACTTCCGTCCCTGCTGGTGGCGCAGGACGGCATAGTGCGGATACCGGGCCCAGGGGTATTCCGGTTCCGTGCCGAACTTTTCCCTGACGTAGGCGAGGATGGCGCCACGCGCGGGCATGACCGGTCTCCGCGGGCCTAGCCCACGCTGGCGACTTTGCGGACCAGCAGCTCGTCGTTGGGCCAGATCTGGCGGTCGGGGGTGAGCAGTTCGCCGTCGCGGGCCACCAGGGCGCATTCTTCGGCCAGCCCCAGGGCCGTCAGCAGCTGGCGGGAGGTCTTGGGGCGGGGGATGGAGAGCCAGTGGTCCTCGGGCTGGAGGCGCACGGTGACGCGCGCGCCGGTGTGTTCGGGTTTGACGCAGTGGATGTGGCGGGGAGTCTCGCTCATGGCTAGTTCCTTCGAGGCCTGTTGCCGGGACCTCGTGGCCGCACCGGCAAAGCCCGTTCTGCAGTGACGTCCCGGGCGGCGGGGCAGCCCTCCCGGGATGGATTTCCGGGAAAGATGCGGGGCCGGGGACAGGAAAGCTCAGCATACATACGTTGTTCTGTCCGTCTTGTCCATGTGCCGGGCATGCGCTGGGCGTCAGAGATCCTGTAAGGCAGCGGATCTTTTTACAGTTTTCAGGGGATCAGGAATCAGCCTTGCGGATCATGGAATAAAAAATAAATAAATACATAATGTTATAATTAAATCATAAATTTTCCTCTCGTGGCCATATTGACATTGAATTTCATTTTCATCATATACTTGAGTCGTGCGGGGCCTACCTGCCGCTGAGGAGGATCTTGTATGACTCTTGACGACGTCCACTCCATGTCCCGGTGCACGGTAAAACGGGTCACGGCAAAAGGTATGCTGGGGCAACGTCTCAGTGACATGGGGTTTTGTCCGGGTATCTGCTTTCTGTTTGTAAGGCGTGCACCACTCCAGGATCCTATCCACGTGCAGATCGGATCCTATCATGTGGCACTTCGCAGCGGTGAGGCCAGGCATATAGAGCTGGATTCCTGCTCTCCGTGCCCGGCAAGGTAAGGAGCCAAGTCATGGAACAGATCCTTACCGTTCTGGCCGGGCAGCCCAATTGCGGCAAATCGACCATCTTCAACATGCTCACCGGCGCCCGCCAGTATGTGGCCAACTACCCCGGTGTGACCGTCGAGAAAAAGGCGGGAAGTTTCGTGTGCGGCGACACGCGCGTAGAGCTGGTGGACCTGCCCGGGACGTACAGCCTGGCTTCCTGGTCGCCGGAGGAGATGGCCGCCCGGCAGTTCATCGTGGAAGAGGATCCGGCACAGATCGTGGCGGTGCTCGATGCCTCGACGCTGGAAAAAAGCCTGTATCTTTGCCTGCAGCTTCTGGAGATGCGGCGGCCCACCCTGGCCGTGCTGAACATGATGGACGTGGCGGCGAAGCGGGGGATACGGGTGGATGCCGATGCCCTTTCCCAGGCGCTGGGCATCCCGGTCATCCGGGCCCAGGCCAGCAAGGGGATCGGGAAGCAGGAATTGTACAGCGCCATCGCCGCGCGTCACGGCCGTTCCGGCAGCGCGGAGATCGTCGATTACGGCGAGCTGGAAACGGATATCCGGGAAATCTCGCGCCTGCTGCCCCGGCAAGGGGTCAAGGGCTATCCTTCCCGCTGGTTTGCCATCAAGCTGCTGGAGCAGGACAGCCTTGCCGAGGGGCTGCTCGCTTCCGTGGATACGGAAGACGGCCGCATCGCCGCCCTGACCCGCCAATGCCGCGAGTCCTGGGCGACGCGGCACGGAGAGGATATGGTCAGGAGCATCGCCCATGCCCGTTTCGCCCAGGCGCGGGACATCGCGGCACGCTGCTCGGAACGCCTGGAGTTCGTCACCTCGGTGACGGAAAAGGTGGATGCCGTCCTCTGCCACCGTTTCTGGGGCCCGCTCATCCTGCTGGGGATACTGTTCGTTTTTTACCAGGCCTCCGTCACGCTGGGCAATTATCTGGCCGCCCAGGTCTGGCCGGTCTGGGGCAAGCTGGAGGTCTGGGCCGCCGCCGTCCTGCCGCAGCAGGGCTTTCTGGAAGATCCCGTCCTGACGGCGCTGGGGTTGTGGATCGTCAAAAGCATCACGGCAGTGCTGAACTACCTGCCCATCTTCGTCATCATGTTCGCCCTGGTGGCCATCCTTGAGGATTCCGGCTACATGGCGCGCATCGCCTTCATCCTCGACAGGATCTTCCACCGTTTCGGCCTGCACGGCCAGTCCACGCTGCCCCTGATCCTCGGCGGTGTCTATGTGGGCGGTTGCGCCATCCCCGGCGTCATCGCCACGCGTGCCATCCCCGATGAGCGGGCCAGGATGGCCACCATCCTCATCGTGCCCATGATGAACTGTCTGGCCAAAGTCCCGCTGTATCTGCTGCTGGTGGGGGCCTTTTTCAGCAGCCACGCGGGCTGGGCCATGTTCTTCATCGGGACGGTGACGCTGCTCATGGGCCTCATCGTGGCCAAGATCCTTTCCCTGACCCTGCTGCGCGGGCACAACCCCGCCCCGTTCATCATCGAGCTGCCCATCTATCACATGCCGTCGGTCTACGGGGTCATCCGCCAGACCGTGGACCGCATCTGGATGTTCCTGCGCAAGATCGGTTCCGTTGTGGTGGCCGTGGCCGTCATCATCTTCGCCCTCATCAATTTCCCCGATCTGCCGGCCGAACGGCTCGCCCATTATGAGGGGCAGCAGAAGGCCCTTGAGCAGGCCTTCCTGGCAGCGGTGGACAAGACCTCGTTCAAGGGGCGTCTTGAGGCCGCGGACATCGTACCGCTCCTGCTCTATCAGGAGGATCTTCGCGAGCGGAAACGTGGTCTGACGCAGGCCGAGGCCAATGCCGTCAACCAGGCCGCCCTGGAAGAGAACCCCGTCTATGCCGCCGTGGCCCTGCGCCAGGGCAAGGACGGCAAGCTGCTGGCCGGGGAATTGCGCAAGATCGACGGCAAACGCAAGACCCTGCGGCGCGAGATCCGCCAGGAACGTTTCGAGGACAGCTTCCTGGGACGTGCCGGCAAGGCGCTGGAAAGCGTCACTGCCGGAGCGGGTTTCACCTGGCGCATCAACGTGGCCCTGCTTTCCGCCCTGGCTGCCAAGGAGAACAGTGCCGCGACGCTGGGCGCCATCTATGGCCTGGACGGGATGAGCATCGGCGAAGGCATGGCCTCGGTGAGCGGTTTCACGCCCCTGCATGCCCTGGCGCTCATGCTGTTCATGGCTCTTTACCCGCCGTGCGTGCCTGCGGCCATCATGGTGAAGACACAGACGCTGTCCACGCGCTGGATGCTCTTTTCCATCCTTTTCCAGATGACCGTCGGCCTTATGGTGGCCACCCTGGTGTTCACAGGCGGATCCTGGCTCGGCCTGAGCGGCTTTGAAGCCATGTGGGCCTACTACGGCTTCTGCCTTGTCCTGCTGTTGCTCCTGGCACTGGTACCGGCCGGGGAGGAACAGCAAAAGCCCGGCCCCGTTGCCGGCCCCGCCCGTCCATAACCCCAAACCCTGTTTGTGCATGAGGAGGAAATCTATGTTCAGGTTGTTTGCTTCCCTGGCCCTGGCCGCCGCGGTGGCCCTGCCCGGCGCGGCTTTTGCCCACAGCGCCATTTTCGACTGCTTCGACAATGGTGACGGGACCGTTTCGTGCCAGGGGGGATATTCTGACGGCTCGTCCGCTTCGGGCGTGAGCATCAAGATCAAGGACGCCAAGGGCGACGTGCTGCGGGAGCTCAAGCTGGACAGCAACAGCGAGGTCTCCTTCCCGAAGCCCGAAGGGGACTACAAGGTCATGTTCGATGGCGGTGAGGGCCATTCCATCGAGCTCGACGGCAAGAAGATCGTGCAGTAGCCCGGATCGTCCCACAGAAACATAAACGAGGTTGCTATGAAAAAAATGTCCTTTGCCGCGCTGGGCCTTGCCGGCGCCCTGCTGCTTGCCGCCCCCGCCCAGGCCCATTTCATGATGGCCTATACGCCGCAGACCGCTCTGGAAAAAGCCGCCGATCTGGATTTCCGCATCGTCTTCACCCACCCTGCCGAAGCCGGCCACATGATGGACATGGGGGGCGTGAAGGAATTCTATGCCCTGCACCAGCGCGGTGACGGTGAGGCCAAAAAGATCGACTTCAAACCCCTGTTGAAGGAGATCACCTGGAAGAACCCGGACTCCAGCGCCCCGGCCTTCTCCGCCCTGGTGCCGCGCAAGGAGCTGCGCAGCATGGGTGACTACATGTTCGTCATGGTGCCCGGCTATTATTATGAGAAGGAAGAAGACGTCTATATGCAGCAGATCACCAAGCTGCTGGTGAACGTGGGCGGCATCCCCGGCAACTGGAACACGCCGGCGGGCCTGCCGTGCGAGATCGTGCCCCTGGCCAAGCCCTACGGCCTGTGGACGGGCAACGTCTTCCAGGGCCAGGTGCTTTCCAACGGCAAACCCGTGGCCGGTGCCGAGGTGGAAGTGGAATACATGAGCCATGAGCCGAACCTCAAGAAGAACGGCCTGTCGGCCAAGTCTTCCGTCAAGTATCCCAATGGCGTCATGGTGACGCAGACCATCATGACGGATGCCAACGGCGTCTTCACTTTCGGCATCCCCAAGGCCGGCTGGTGGGGCTTTGCGGCCCTCGGTGTCGGTCCCGACAAGAAGCACGACGGCAAGGAACTGTCCCAGGATGCTGTGATCTGGGTACAGGCCGTCGACATGAAGTAGCTCATCCGAGCACAGCACTCATTCGCAAGGGGCACGGGTGGTCCGTGCCCCGACTGCGGCCTTACGGCGCCCTCCTTCAGTGAAAGGGCCGGAGCAGGATCCCTGCCCCGGCCCTTTTTTTGCCGTCGTGGCGGAAGCTTGCAGCGGAGGAAGGCCGCCCCCGGCGGACGGATGCCCCGGACGCGCGCAAGGGCGTTCGCGCCGTCTTGCGGCCGTGAGGTTGAGAGGATCGAAGATGAGCTTGCGATCCATGCCGTCGGGCTCGTAACTAAAACGCCACCCACCAGTACAGCAGGGTGACCACGGCCATGCTGACGGCGCGCAGGCCCTGGTTGGCCAGGATCAGGCGCAGGGCCAGGGCCGGGCGGTAGAAACCGGCGTAGGCGGGCAGCTGGTGGCGGATGGCCCGCATGGGCGTGGACAATATGTTGCCCACCATCAGGGCAAGCACCACGTCGCGGGCCTCGAGGCCGCCGGTCTGGAGCACGCTGCCTGCGGCGCCCAGGGCCGCGCCCAGCTCGGCGGCCAGATGCAGCACGATGATGCCCATGGCCTGGGGCTTGAGGAAGGCCAGCCATTCCATGTGCATGGCCAGCCACTCCTCGGCGGCGGTGAACAGGCCGTAGCGCTGCAACAGATACATGATGATGTAGACGGGCACCGTGAAGCAGACCAGCTTGGGCACGCGGCGGCGGAAGCGTTTCCAGGCCTTGCGGGCGGCGGCGCGCCAGCCGGTCTCGCCGTCGGCGGCTGCCGTGCAGGCCAGGCATCCCTGCGGCGGTGCGGGCAGCAGGCGGCGGGAAAAGGCGATGGTCAGGCCGGTACGGCCCACGGCGGCCAGCAGGGTCAGGCCCACATAGACCACGGCGGGCCAGCCCAGCACGGGCCAGGTGAGCAGGAAGATGGTGGGCGTGTGGACCAGATAGGCCGGGAAGCTGTTGAACAGATTGGCCAGCATGAGTTCCCGGCCGTCGATCTCGCCTTTCTGGTGGCTTTCGGAAAGCAGGCCGTTGGCCGCTGCCGGGGAGACGAAGGCCAGGGAGAAGGCCGCGCCCGCCACGTCGCGCAGATGGGCGGCCCGGGCCAGCGGGGTGGCCAGGCGGGCCAGATGGCGCGTCCAGCGCAGGGCCTCCAGCAGATTGGCCAGCAGCAGGCCCACGCACAGGCCCAGCAGCAGACGCAGCAGGGGCCAGAGCAGGCCTTTCCAGAGCAGGGCCAGGGAATGCAGAGTGTCAGGGGAAAGGATATCGTTCATGGGCAGGGCGCGGGATCAGGCCTGGGCGGCCGTGAAGCCCGTGTCCTCGGGCAGGTCGGGACCGGCGGCGAAGGCGCGGGCCAGTTCGTCGCAGCGTTCGTTCTCGCGGTGCCCGGCATGGCCGCGCAGCCAGTGGAAGGTGACCTTGTGGGTGCGCAGAAGGGGCAGGAGCTGCTTCCAGAGGTCCACGTTGAGCACGGGCTTCTTGTCGCTCTTGATCCAGTTGCGCTTTTGCCAGCCGGCCAGCCAGCCTTTTTCCACGGCGTCACAGACGTATTTGGAATCGGTGTAGAGGTCCACCTCGCAGGCTTCGCGCAGGGCGGAGAGGGCCGCGATGACGCCGCCCAGTTCCATGCGGTTGTTGGTGGTCAGGCGGGCGCCGCCCACCAGCTCGCGGCGGGCCGTGCTGCCCACCAGGTAGAGGATGGCGGCCCAGCCGCCCCGGCCGGGATTGCCCAGGCAGGAACCGTCCGTATAGATGATGACTTTCTTCATCAAGAATTCCTTTGTGGTTTGAGACCTCCCCCTTCAGGGGGAAAAGGGAATTTGACAAGACGGCGAAGCCGATGAAATCCTTTTCCGTAACTTCTCCCTTCAGGGAGGGGCGATCCGCACGCCCCCTATCCGTCGGTCGCGGAGGCGGTAGCCGTTGCCCGCACCAGCGGGCTTACGGATAGCGACAGCGCTTTCATGGGCTGCCTTGCCGCGTAACACATTGCTGCCTTTATCCGTAGCTTCCTGCGTCGCAACGGCTAAAGCTCAGTCGGCGGATGGGGCGACTGTGGATTGCAACATGACCGCGCAGTGTAGGAAAGAAGCGGGGCGCTGGCAACGGGGCCTCCCCGGGTGTGCCCGCGCGCACAGTGGGGGCCGCAAAACGGGGGAGAGCGCGGGCGGGGCCGTGGTCTTCGTTCTGCAGGCTGGACTTTGCGGAACCTTTGGGATATGCTTTTCTACCAAAAATTAATGGGGGCATCACCCCCGTGGAGGACATCATGGCTCACAAGAAAATTGAGCGTAAAAAGGAACTGGATCGCCGCCGTCATCGTCGCGCTGAACGTCTGAAGCAGCGCGTGCGTGAAGCCAAGGCCGCCAAGGCCTAGTTTCCGCGGACAGTTCATTGCCGGTTCCCTGCGGGGAGCCGCGAATTTCAGCACAACGGCCGATGGCCCCGGACAAAAAAGGGGCTGTCGTGGCCGTTCTTGGCGTTATAGCTATGCCCATCTACGAATATCAGTGTCCCAACTGTCAGAAAGTCTTTGAAGAATGGACCCATGTGACCGACATGCAGGCCCAGGAGCCCTGTCCTGATTGCGGCACCCCCTCGCCGCGGGTCATGTCGCACACGTCTTTCGTGCTCAAGGGCGGCGGCTGGTATGTCAGCGATTACGGCTACCGCAAGGGCATCAAGGACGAGAACAGCACGTCCACCCCTTCTTCTTCCGCCTCCTCGTCGACGAGTTCCACTTCTTCCGGCAGCACTGCCAGCAGCACTTCCGGAGGCTCGGGTTCTTCCACCTCCTCTTCGTCGACCCCTTCCGCGTGAGGTACCTATGATTGAGCGCTACACCCGGCCCGCCATGGGCCGCATCTGGACCCTGGAGAACCGTTACCGCGCCTGGCTGGCTGTGGAAGTGGCCGTGTGCGAGGCCTGGGCCGAACTGGGCCGCGTGCCCGCCGAGGCCGTGAAGACCATCCGGGAAAAGGCCGACATCGACGTGGACCGCATCCTCGAGATCGAGCAGACCACCCGTCACGACGTCATCGCCTTCCTCACTTCGCTGGAAGAAAAGGTGGGCCCCGACGCCCGCTACATCCATCTGGGCTGTACGTCTTCCGACATCGTGGACACCGCCAACGGCTATCTGTTCATGCAGGCCGGCAAGCTCATCGTGGAAGACATCGAAAAGGTGCTGGCTTCTCTGGAAGCCCTGGCCCGCAAGCACAAGGGCGTGCTCTGCATGGGCCGCACCCACGGCATCCATGCCGAACCCACCAGCTTCGGCCTCAAGATGACCGGCTTCCATGCCGAGTTCCAGCGCCATCTGGAGCGCGTCAAGGCCGGTATCGAGAGCGTGCGCGTGGGCAAGATCTCCGGCGCCGTGGGCACCTACGCCTTCCTTTCTCCCGAACTGGAGGAAAAAGCCCTGACCCGTCTGGGCCTGGCCGTGGACCCGCACTCCACCCAGATCGTGCAGCGTGACCGCTATGCCCATTTCTTCACCTCCCTGGCCATCCTGGCCGGCGGCATCGAACGCCTGTGCGTGGAGCTGCGCCATCTGCAGCGCACCGAGGTGCTGGAAGTGGAAGAAGGCTTCGCCAAGGGCCAGAAGGGCTCCTCGGCCATGCCGCACAAGAAGAACCCCATCTCCGCCGAGAACATGGCCGGCCTTGCCCGCCTGATCCGCAGCAATGCCGTGGCTTCCATGGAGAACCAGGCCCTGTGGCACGAGCGCGACATCAGCCATTCGTCCGTGGAGCGCGTCATCATGCCCGACTCCACCATCCTGGCCGACTACGTGCTCAACCGCCTGTGCCGCCTGCTGGACGGCCTGGTGGTCAAGCCCGAGCGCATGAAGGAGAACATGGAGCGTTCCTACGGCCTGTACTTCTCCCAGCGCGTGCTCACCGCCCTCATCGCCACCGGCCTGCCGCGCCAGAAGGCCTATGAAGCCGTGCAGCGCCTGGCCATGCAGAGCTGGGAGACCCGCAAGCCCTTCCCCGAGCTGGTGTGCGCCGATCCCGACATGCATGAACGTCTGGGCGATGCCCAGCTGGCCGAACTTTTCGATCCCACCTACTATCTTAAATACGAAGACGTCATCTACAAGCGCGTCTTCGGCAATTAGGAGGCTCCCGTGCAGCAGTCCATCCTGGAGATCAAGCGTCGTCTGGCCCGCCTGCTGGTGGAAAAGTCCTACCGTGAAGGCGACTTCGTCCTGGCTTCCGGCCGTCGCAGCGACTATTACTTCGATTGCCGCGTGACCGCCCTGCATGCCGAAGGTTCCTGGCTCATCGGTACGCTGTTCAACGACCTGCTCAAGGACGTGCCCGTGGTGGGCGTGGGCGGTATGACCATGGGCGCCGACCCGCTGGTCTCCGCCACCACCGCCATCTCGCATGAACTGGGCCGTCCCCTCAACGGCCTGCTGGTGCGCAAGGAAGCCAAGGACCACGGCACCGGCCAGTTCGTGGAAGGCCTGGGCAACTTCAAACCCGGCGACAAAGTGGCCATGCTGGAAGACGTGGTGACCACCGGCGGCTCCCTGCTCAAGGCCTGTGACCGCGTGCGCGCCGCCGGTCTGGACATCGTGGCCGTGTGCTGCATCCTGGACCGTGAAGAAGGCGGCCGCGAAAAGCTGAAAGAAGCCGGTTACGAACTGCACTCCCTCTTCACCCGCAAGGAACTGGTGGAGATGGCCCGCTCCTAGGGCTTTTTCGCTGGAGCGTTCCCGGCATGATCCGGGGCATGGCGGGGATGACGCCCACCATGGGGCCCGCTCCAGATCCGTCCCGGACCGGGGATATACTGATCGTCAAAGGGCAGCCTTCGGGCTGCCCTTTTTTGTACGCTTTTGTCCGGCACAGGCCGGGGGGGCTGGGCGGTAAGCGCCTGTGCCGCAAGCTTCCTTCCCGGATTTTTGCCTGCGGCAGGGCATTCACAGGCCTGGAAAGCAGCGTGAAAGGTCACAGGAAAAAATTTTTTGAAATTTTTTTCAGGAAATTTTTCCGAAGGCCGCCGAAAAATGTGATGGCGCAAAGCTGCCGGAAATGTGCAGGCTGAAAAACTTTGTCACATTGATGATAGAGATGGTTGTACGCATATCGATTTTGATTCATAATGTACTTTTGACGTAGTAACACAAAAAAATAAAGTATATTTTGCATCATATACAGTTTTATGATGTTCATTTGTTTGGCTTGTTCGTTATTTCTTAAAGTGTATGGAAAGTCTTTTGACTGTTTGTGTGAACAGTCATGGCGGGACTATGTGCATTGCGTAACAAAGTGCGCGTTTTTCCGTGTAAAACCGGCGTAAAGCAGAGCCCGGCCCTTTGCAGCGATGGTGAAAGCGTGCTAGCGTGTTTTTGTGCCATCCGCTGTGGCACGGGCATTCCGGCCGGATGCAGAGGGCTGTCCGGGCGGAAGATATCAACGAGAGGACAGGGGCGAGCCCCGGGAGGATGGAAAAGTGGAGCTTTACAAGCTGTTGGAAACCTTTAACGGATTTTTGTGGTGTCCGGTCATGCTGGTGCTGCTGGTAGGCACGGGCATCTATCTGAATATAGCGCTGCGCTTTTTCTCCTTCCGCAACTGGGTACGAGCTTACAAGTGCCTGTGGCAGGGGCGGTCCCATCAGTCCGAACACGGCGAGATCTCGCCGTGGAATGCCCTCATGACTGCTCTGGCCGCAGATATCGGTACCGGTAACGTAGTGGGCGTGGCCCTGGCCATCGCCGTGGGCGGCCCCGGTGCCCTGTTCTGGATGTGGGTCACGGCCCTGGTGGGCATGATGACCAAGTTCAGCGAAGTGCTGCTTTCCGTGCACTTCCGCGAAAAGACCCCCGCCGGCAACTGGGTGGGCGGCGCCATGTACTTCATCAAGAACGGCCTGGGCCCCAAATGGGTCTGGCTGGGCACCTGCTTTGCCGTGTTCGGCATCTGCGCCTGTATCGGTACGGGCGGCATGGTGCAGGCCAAGGCCATCACCGACAATATCTCCGGCACCTTCGGCCTGCCCACGTGGCTGTGCGGCCTGATCCTGGTGGGCCTGTGCGTGGCCGTGCTGCTGGGCGGCGTGCGCCGCATCGGCGCCGTGGCGGGCAAGATCGTGCCCTTCATGGCCATCATGTATGTCTTCATGTGCCTGCTCATCATCGGCATGAACATCGAAAAGGTCCCCTCCGTGTTCTGGTGGGTGATCTCCGACGCCTTCCAGCCCACGGCGGCCACCGGCGGCTTTGTGGGCGCCACGGTGATGATGGCCATCCGTCAGGGCATGGCCCGCGGTATCTTCTCCAACGAAGCCGGCCTGGGTACCGCTCCCATGGCCCACGCGGCCTCCACGGCCGAGACCCCGCTGGTGCAGGCCTCCATCGGCATGCTCGACGTCTTCATCGATACCATCATCGTCTGCAGCATGACGGGCTTCGTGATCCTGGTGACGGGCACCTGGACCGCCGGTTCCTCCGCCGCCAGCATGATGACCTCCATGGCCTTCGAACAGGCGCTGCCCGGTGTGGGCCAGTTCGCGGTCACCATCTGTCTGACTTTCTTCGCCTTCACCACCATCCTCGGCTGGTGTGTGTACGGTGAACGCTGCGCCATCTACCTGTTCGGCGACCGGGCCCAGATGGTCTTCCGCCTGGTGTACTGCCTGGCGGTGGGCGTGGGTTCCGTCCTGGCCCTGGATGCCGTGTGGCTCTTGGCCGATACCTGCAACGCCCTTATGGCGCTGCCCAACCTTACCGGTGTCCTGCTGCTGAGCCCCGTGCTGTTCAAGATCGTACGGGACGAGGTGGCCCGGGACGACCGTTTCGTCGTGTAGGCAACCGGGGGGCGGGCCCCGGGCCCGCCCCTTTGCAACATATTCCATGACATAGCCTGAGGAAGGCAGCCTTCGGGCCGGCGCTCTCCGTCATCGGGGAGCGGGTCTTGGCGCTCACCCTGAAAACGGCCTTTTCCATGGAAAAAGACCGGCAGGGAGAAGGCTGCGGAGCTGGCAAGGGCGCAGCGGCGCCTCCGTGACGGTCCGGCATGACGGACTGCCGGCCGGGACGCCGGAGGCTCCCATCCCGTTCACCTTTTGGAAGAGGGGCAAGGCATTGCAAAAACGTTACCTTTCCATCGCCATCCTGACGGCCGTCCTGGCCGTGACGGGGATCGCCGGCTATCTGCTGCCGGCGGGCCCGGTCGCGGGGGACAAGGAACCTGCCACGCGTCGCATCCTGTTCGACAATGCGGGCGGTCCCGTGGTCTTCGACCATCAGAAGCACAGCCGTCTGCTCAAGGAAGATTGCGCCACCTGCCACCACGAGAGCCTGCAGAAGACGCCCGACAAGGCCATGGCCTGTGCCAGCTGCCACGGCGTGGCCCTGGACGATGCCTTCAAGGCGGGGCATGCCAAGAGCTATCCGGCGGAAAGCTGTGTGACCTGCCACCATTACGAACTGGCGGCCAAGGACTGGGGGCACCAGCAGCACAGCGAGGACTTTGGCGTGGACTGCACCTCCTGCCACCATGCCGACACGAACATCGAGCCCGAACCGCAGAGCTGCGCCAACTGCCATGAGGCCGGGGCCCGGCCCACCAACAAGGCTGCCGAGCCCGGCACGCCGCCGGTGCTGGCCGATGCCGTGCACGCGCGCTGCGTGGCCTGCCATCAGGATCTGTTCGGCAAGGCCAAGAACTGCGCTTCCTGCCATGAGCTGAAGCCCACGCGCAAGGATGAGGCTGCCGTGAAGGGCAAGGTGAACGCCCTGTATGCCGACTGCACGGTCTGCCATGTGAAGAAGACGCCGGACAAGCTGATCCCCGGCCGTATGGACGCCTTCCACGGCCAGTGCATGGGCTGTCATGAAAAGCTCGGCAAGGGCCCCTTCGGCAAGGACAAGTGTGCCCAGTGCCATACCAAGTAGTGAGGCGGGTATGAAAGAAGTATTCCAGATGTTGAAGGACCCGCGTTTCCACCTGGTGTACGGGGTGACGCAACGCTACAGCAACGGCCCGGAACCGCGCCGCGTGCGCCTCAACCGCGAGGGCTACAAGCTCGTGGAAGGCGTGACCAAGAAAGCCCTGGTCTACCCGCGCATGCGCCTGGCGGTGCATCCTTCGCCGCTCAAGGGGGACGCGTTCTCGCCCATCTTCGGCCGCATCACCGACGTGACCGAGCGCAGCCTCTTCGTGGAGGCCATCGAGCCCGACGAGGCCCTGCGCGCCCTGGCCGACGGCGTGGAGAAGGTGGACCTGATCAATGACGAACGCACGGGCCAGGAACTGGCCGTGCTGCTCAAGAGCCTGGGCCTGAACACCAAGAGCCTGGGCCAGCAGTGCGAGACCCTGATCATCAACGGCCTCAACCCCGACCCCGGCGTCACCTGGGCCGAGCCCATGCTGCTGACCCACCAGGGCACGCTGCGGGCCGGTCTGGCCGTGCTGCGCCGCCTTTCCCCGGCCAAACGCATCCTGCTGGCCGTGCCGCGCGAGATGCACCTGCATTTCGACGACGTGGAAGTGGTGCGCGTGACGGCCCGCTATCCGGCCAGCGTCGATGCCCTGCTGGTCAAGAGCGTCACCGGCAAGGAAAAGCCCGAAGGCGTGGGCGTGGTGGGGCTCCACAATGTCTGGAGCCTGGGCCGCGTGGCCCGCACGGGCCTGCCGCTCATCGAGTCGGTCATCACCCTGGGCAGCTACACCCACTCCGGCAACTATATCGTCAAGGAAGGCAGCATGCTGGGCGAGCTGCTGGAATTCGCCCACATCAAGCTCAACAGCGGCGACACCCTGGTTCGCGGCGGCCCGCTGCGCGGCGAGAGCATCGACCGCCTGGACCGCAGCATCACCAAGGGGGCCACGGGCGTCTTCGTGGTGGAGGCCGGTACCGTGCCGCCCATGGAAGGCCACAGCCCCTGCATCAACTGCGGCGCCTGCGTGCTGATCTGTCCCGCGCGCCTGAGCCCCAGCATGCTGAGCCGCAACGCGGAATTCGCCCTGCACGAGCGCTGCCGCGACGAACACGTGGACTGCTGTCTGGAATGCGGCCTGTGCGGTTATGTCTGCATCGCCCGCCGTCCGGTCCTGCAATACATCCGTCTGGCCAAGCACAAGCTGGCCCAGGCCGATGAGGCCCGCCGTCTGAAAGAACGGGAGCTGCGTCCCGCGGCGCAGCCTGCCGCCGAAGCCAAGGAAGGAGAAAACTGATGCCCGCTGCCGCTCAATCTTCCGTTTTGCTGGCCATGAGCGCCCCGCCGTACTGGCATTGCGGGCGCACCGTGCGCCGCCAGAGCCTGATGACCCTCGCGGCCCTGCTGCCTGCCGTCATCGGGGCCGTCTGGACCTGGGGCCTGCCCGCCGTACGCGTCATGTCCCTGTGTGTGGCCGTGGCCGTGCTCACCGAGGCCGCCTGCCAGAAACTCATGGGCCGCGAGCTGGCCATCGACGACTACACGGCCGTCTGTTCCGGCCTGCTGCTGTCCTTCATGCTGCCGGCCGACGCCCCCTGGTGGATCGCGGTCATGGCGCCGCTCATCGCCATCAGCCTGGGCAAGATGGCCTTTGGCGGTCTGGGCGCCAACCCGGTCAACACCTCCGTGGTGGGCTGGGCCGTGCTCTTCGTCTCCTTCCCCCTGTTCATGGAACCCAATGCCGTGCAGCTCAACGCCGCGTCCATGGTGGACCCGCTGGTGCGGCTCAAGTTCTTCGGCTGGGCCGATGCCGGCCGCATCCCCCTGCAGGACCTGCTGCTGGGCCAGCAGATCAACGGCCTCGGCGCCGGGCAGGTGGGGGCGCTCTTCCTGGGCGGCTCCCTGCTGGCGGCCCGCGGCATCATCCGCTGGCAGATCGCCCTGGGCTTCTTTGCCGGGGTGGCCGGCCTGGCCGCGCTCTTCTGCATGAGCAGCCCCGCCACCGACGCCTCGCCCCTGTTCCATCTGTGCACGGGCTCGGTCATGCTGGGCGGTTTCTTCCTCATCACCGATCCGGCCAACGCGCCGTCGCGCCCCCTGCCCATGTTCCTGTACGGCCTGCTGGGCGGCGCTCTGGTGATGACCATCCGCAAGTACGGCATCTACCTTGACGGTGTGCCCTTTGCCATCCTGCTGGCCAATCTGGTGGCCCCGCTGCTGGATTCCATCCGGCCCAAACCTTTTGGAGTGCGCTAGCCATGGCCGATATCCTGCGAATGATCGTCGTCCTGTCAGCCCTGTGCGGCCTTTCGGGCTTTGCCCTGTCCTACCTCAAGATGGTCACTGCGCCCGTCATCGAGGAACAGGTGCTGACTTATGTGCAGGGACCGGCCATTGCCGGGGTGTTCACTGATATCGACAACCAGCCCATCGCCGACCGCAAGGCCTTCGAGACCGAGAAAGGCCGGGTGCTGGTCTTTCCCGCCATGCGTGACGGGAAGCTGGTGGGCGTGGCCCTGGAAGCCAAGGGCAAGGGCTACGGCGGTGACGTGGGCGTGATGGTGGGCTTCAATGTGGCCAACGACACGCTGGCGGGCATCGGCACCACCACCCTCAAGGAAACGCCCGGTCTGGGCATGCGTATCGCGGAGCCCGGCTTCACCGGGCAGTTCAGGGGCATCGCCGCGCCGGTGGGCCTCAAGAGCCAGGGGGGCAGCATCGACGGCATCTCCGGCGCCACCATCTCCTCTTCGGGTGCGGTGACGGCCGTGAACCTGGCCGCCGAGGCCTACAAGGCCCTCAAGCCTGAAATCCTCAAGACCTGGGGCAACAAATAAGGAGCCGGCCATGAGCAGCGTCATGCAAGAATTCACCAAGGGGCTGTGGAAGGACCTGCCGCCCTTCCGGCTGGTGCTTGGTCTGTGTCCCACGCTGGCGGTCACCAACTCCGCCAACAACGGCCTGGGCATGGGTGCGGCGGTCATCTTCGTGCTCGTGCTCTCCAACATGATCATTTCCATGGTGCGCGGCATCATCCCCAAGAAAGTGCGCATCGCCTGCTTCATCGTCATCGCGGCCTCGCTGGTGGTGGCGGTGGAACTGCTCATGCAGGCCTATGCCTATCCGCTCTACCAGCAGCTGGGCATCTTCGTGCCGCTCATCGTGGTGAACTGCATCATCCTGGCCCGTGCCGAGGCCTTCGCCGCCAAGAACGGCGTGGCCGCCTCGGTGGCCGACGGCCTGGGCATCGGTCTGGGCTTCACCATGTCGCTGACCTTCCTGGGCTCGCTGCGCGAGATCCTGGGCAACGGCACCTGGTTCGGGCACCCGGTCATGTGGGACGGCTTCCAGCCGTTCGCCATCATGGTGCAGGCCCCCGGCGCCTTCATCTGCCTGGGCCTCATCCTGGCCACCATGAACGTCATCAATGTCTGGCAGGCGCGCCGCAAGGGCGGCCAGGTGGTGGAAACCTCCAGCTGCGGCGGCTGCAAGGCGTGCAGCATGCTCCAGCAGCGTCAGGAACAGTAGCCCGCGGGCTTTCGCAAGGATGCGCGTATGGATATCTTCCAGCTTTTCATCTCGGCCATCTTCGTCAACAACATCGTGCTGGCCCAGTACCTGGGCAACTGCCCCTACCTTGGCTGCTCCAAGGAAAAAGGCGTGGCCCTGGGCATGGGCGGCGCGGTGATCTTCGTCATCATCGTGGCCACGGCCTGCACCTGGCTCATGCAGCGTTACGTGCTGGAGCCCTTTGGCCTGGGCTACCTGCAGACCATCGTCTTCATCGTGGTCATCGCCTCGCTGGTGCAGTTCGTGGAGATGTTCCTCAAGAAGATGGTGCCGCCCCTGTATGCGGCCCTGGGCATCTTCCTGCCGCTGATCACCACCAACTGCGCCGTCATGGGCGTGGCCATCCTGGTGCAGCGCGAGGAATACGACCTGCTCACCTCCGTACTGTACGGCGGGGCCTCGGCCGTGGGCTTCACCCTGGCCCTCCTGCTCATGGCGGGCATCCGCGAGCGGCTGGATACCTGCCGTCTGCCCAAGGCCATGGCCGGGACGCCCATCGCCCTCATCATGGCCGGCCTGATGTCGCTGGCTTTCATGGGCTTCAAGGGCATGGCGCAATAACGCGGACTACGGGCTTTTGACTGCCGCTGGGCGGCAAGGAGAGGCATATATGGTTTTCGTTTCCATCATCACCCTGTTCGGATTGGGGCTCGTGGCCGCCATCCTGCTGTCCATCGCCTCGCGCGTCTTCTACGTCAAGGAAGACCCGCGGGTGGAGGCCGTGCTGGAGGTCCTGCCCGGGGCCAACTGCGGTGGTTGCGGCTTTGCCGGCTGCGAAGGCTACGCCGCGGCCGTGGTCTCCGATCCCGACATCCCGGCCAACAAATGCTGCGCCGGCGGTGCCGATACGGCCATCGCCGTGGGCGAGCTGACCGGCAAGACCGTGGCCGAGGCGGAACCCCTGTTCTCGCTGCGGCGCTGTGACAAGCTGGCCGGCAACGTGGCCCTGCGCTACCAGTACCAGGGCATGCCCTCCTGCGCGGCGGCGGCCATGCTGCGCGGCGGCACCGATACCTGCCACTGGTCCTGCATGGGCTTCGGCGACTGCGTGCAGGTCTGCCCCTTCGACGCCATGCAGGTCAAGGACGGCGTGGTGCGCGTGGACATGTCCCGCTGCACGGGCTGCGGCATGTGCGTGTCGGCCTGCCCGCGCGGGGTGCTGGAGCTGGTGCCGCGCCGCCATCGTGTGGCCGTGTTCTGCAATACGCGCGACAAGCTGCGTGCCGTGACCGAAGTCTGCGACGCGGGCTGCATCAATTGCGGCCGCTGCGCCAAGGCCTGTCCGGCCAAGGCCGTGAGCAACGTGGCCGGGCGCATGGTGGTGGACCAGATCAAGTGTGTTTCTTACGGGCCCGATTGCGGTGAGGCCTGCGTGGAGGCCTGTGCCCGCCACATCCTGCGGCGAACCTGCCCCACGGGCATCGAGGCCGCCAATGTGGCCAGGATGAAGGATGACAGCGATGGCGACGGCGCTGCTGGGGGCGGCACCGTGCCTGTGACCGGAAAGAATGACCGCCCCGCACAGGAGAACTGCAATGCCTAAGACCTCTCGCCGAGATTTTTTGCGCTGGACGCTGGCCGGCAGCGGCCTGCTGCTGGCCGGTGCGGCCTCCGTCCTGGAGCCCGCGCCCGCCCGGGCCGTGACGCGCCTTGGCGCGCCCACGCAGCAGACGGCCCTGTTCATGGGCACCATGGTGAGCATCACCGTGGCCTGTCCCTCGTCCACCCAGGCCCACGATGCCATGGATCTGGCCTTTGCCGAGGGGCGCCGTCTGGAAGCCCTGCTGACCCGGCATGACGCGGCGGCCCCCCTGGGCGTGCTCAACAGCCAGGGCAGCCTGCGTGACGTGCCGCCCGAGCTGCTCAATGTCTGGCAGCGGGCCCACGGCATCTGCCATCTGACCGGCGGTGCCTTCGATGCCACGGTCCTGCCCCTGGTGCGCCTGCTGGAGAGCCGCAGCAATCCCGAAGGCGAGCTGGAGCTGCCCGAGAGCGACCTGCGTGAGGCCCTGGCCCTGGTGGATACCGAGGCCGTGTACGCCGGTCGCGACGGGATGCGTCTGGAACGGCAGGGCATGGGCCTGACCCTGGACGGCATCGCCAAGGGGCATATCGTGGATGCCATGTCCGCCGTGCTGCTGCGCGCGGGCTGCGAGAACCATCTCATCAATGCCGGCGGCGACATCCTGGCGCGCGGTCACAAGGCCCCGGGCGTGTTCTGGCGCGTGGCCGTGGAAGATCCGGAAAAGCGCGGCCACTACCCGCAGGTGCTGGAGCTGTACAATCAGGCCATCGCCACGTCCGGCGGCTATGAGATGCACTATGACGCCGAGGGGCGCCATCACCATCTGCTGGACCCGTCCACCGGGCGGAGCCCCGTGCTGGGCAGCATGAGCGTGCTGGCCGCCACCTGCATGCAGGCCGATGCGCTGGCCACCGGCCTGTCCGTCCTGCCCGCCGGGGAGGCCCTGACGCTGGCCGACAGCCTTTCGGGCTGCGCCTGCGGCCTGCTGCGCCGGGACGGCCGCCTGCAGGTCTCCCGCCGCTGGCCTGCGGAAGCCTGATACTGATCGTTCATGGATGCAAAAAGCCCGTCCCCCAGGGGACGGGCTTTTTCCGTTTCCGGCACCGGCCGTTCCTGTTCCCCGGCAAGCCCTCTTTCCGCGATCTGCCGCGGTATCCTGCCGCCGGGCCTCAAAAGGGGCACGGCAAAAGGAGGCAAAAGGGGAGGAGGGAACAACGTCCGGGACGTCTTTCGGCCGCTGGCGGCCATCCGGGGAGAGCGACCTGGTCCGCCGCCGCATCCGGCGGCTGCCGCAAGGCATGAAAAAAGGGAGGACGTCGTCCTCCCTTTTTTGTCATATCGTGCGCCGGGTGCCCTAGCGGCTCCACTTGAAGGTGAAGACCTGCTCGGTATCGGGGTGCAGGCTCAGATGCACGGGGCAGGTATGGGCGGCCCGTTCGATCATGGTCTTTTCCTTTTCGGAGAACTCACGGTCGGGCATGTTGAAGATGATCTCGATCTTGCCGATGCGGCGCGGGTTGGCGCTCATGGTCTTGCTGATCTCGATGGTGGTGCCGGTCACGTCCACGCCGTGGTTCCGGCCGTAGATGCCGATGATGGTCATGGCGCAGGCGGCCAGGGCCGTGGCGCAAAGGTCGGTGGGGCAGAAGGCCTCGCCCTTGCCGTTGTTGTCCTTGGGGGCGTCGGTGACGAGCACGGTACCGCTCTGCTGGTGCACGCATTCCACGCGCAGGTCGCCGAGATATTTGGCGGTGATGTCTGCCATGGGGGAACTCCTTTTTTGCCCCAGAATGCCCTGTCCGCTCCCCGGACGCAAGAGGTATGTCCCCGTTCAGGGAAAACGGTTTCGAGGCTTCTGGGGGCCTTGTGGCGTTATGCCGGGCCATGTCCGGGATGCCGGACCGTTCCGGCCATGAAAAAAGGGGAGGCGGCTGCCTCCCCGTACAGCGGGATCGTCCGCTGCTTTAATCGTTGGCCAGACGGGCGGCGTCGGCGCGACGGCGCATGCGGGCCACGCGTTCGCGCAGACCGGCGCGGTAGGCGTCCAGATCCTCGATGCGGGCGCGGGCCACGCCGCTTTCCATGGCGGCACGGGCCACGGCGGGCGTCACCCATTCGATGATGCGCGGATCCAGCGGGCTGGGGATGATGTAGTCGGGGCCGAAGCTGAACTTTTTGCCGCCGTAGGCCTTGCTCACTTCTTCGGGCACGTCTTCGCGGGCCAGCATGGCCAGGGCCTCGGCAGCGGCCAGCTTCATGGCTTCGTTGATCTCCGTGGCCTGCACGTCCAGGGCGCCGCGGAAGATGAAGGGGAAGCCGGACACGTTGTTGATCTGGTTGGGGCAGTCGGAGCGGCCGGTGCCCATGAGCAGGTCGTCACGGGCGGCCTTGGCTTCGGCGTAGGTGATCTCGGGCACGGGGTTGGCGCAGGCAAAGATCACGGGATGCGAGGCCATGCTGCGCACCATGTCCTGCGTGACCAGACCGGGCTTGGACAGGCCCAGGAACACATGGGCGCCCTGCATGGCTTCGGCCAGGGTGGCGTCCTTTTCCTGCGCGAAGGCGGCCTTGGTGGGATGCAGCTTGTCCTGGCGGCCCTTGTGGATCAGGCCCTTGCTGTCGAACATCCAGATGTTCTCGCGCTTGACGCCCAGGCTGACGTAGAAGTTTGCGCAGGCGATGCCGGCGGCACCGGCGCCCACCACCACGACCTTCATGTCTTCCATCTTGCGGCCGGCGATGTGGGCCGCGTTGATGAGGCCCGCGCCGGAGATGACGGCGGTGCCGTGCTGGTCGTCATGGAAGACGGGGATGTTCATGATCTCCTTGAGCTTCTGTTCGATGTAGAAGCACTCGGGGGCCTTGATGTCTTCCAGGTTGATGCCGCCGAAGGTGGGCTCCAGGGTCTTGACCACGTTGATGAGCTCGTCGGGATCGGTGGTGGCCAGCTCCAGGTCGAAGACGTCCACGTCGGCGAACATCTTGAAGAGCATGCCCTTGCCTTCCATGACGGGCTTGCCCGCCAGGGGGCCGATGTTGCCCAGGCCCAGCACGGCCGTACCGTTGCTGACCACGGCCACCAGATTGCTGCGGGCGGTGAGGCTGGCCGCGGCGGCGGGATCGGCCTCGATGGCGCGGCAGGCATCGGCCACGCCGGGCGAATAGGCCAGGGTCAGGTCGTCCTGGGTCTCGCCCCGCTTGGAGGGCAGCACTTCCACCTTACCGGGGCGGGGCTCCGCATGATATTTCCAGACATCTTCCTTGGTATAGCTCATAGTATCCTCTGCTGCTCGGCTGGAGCGGTGAGATAGTGAAAAACGGGCCCGGACAGGCGTGGGGACAGCGTTCTCCTGTTTGCATGGCTCCTTGATCGGAGCGGGGAGGAACGCGCGCTCTCGCGCCGTGACGGGCGTTTTCGGCCCCGGGCCGCGGGACATGGCCGTATGCCATGCGATCGCCCGGCCAACACATGAGTATAAAAATCCGTTGCCGCTTTCGCAAGTGCGGGCAGGGGGGCGGACGTGGCTGGTTTCGGGGGGAAGGAGGGACCCTTGGCCGGCGCACAAGGGTC
>UMLL01036372.1_pt1 | contig 59947 bp, 58 predicted proteins | sample 1966591 | NCBI WGS metagenome assembly UMLL01 (sample SAMEA4836200, study PRJEB28245) | human gut metagenome | biome: gut microbiome; material: fecal sample | place: Denmark | collected 2008 | reverse complement strand
GCTCGGCGTTCGCTTTCTCGCCGCCTTGCGGCTCGTGTTCCGTTTTTGAATAAGCACATTCCATGTATAAGAACGCTTCGAATTGGTGTCCGTTCGGGTGTGGGTATCCCACCCGTGTCATTCCGAGGGAACGAAGTGACCGTGGGAATCTAGCCGTAAGGCGCACACACCAAGCAGACAATCTTGCGAAACTGCGGCAGGAGTTTTTATCCCTGCTCGACCTGATAGCAAAGATTTTCTGCGCGGTAGTAATTGCGAGAACAAGTGCGGTCAATGGCAATCGCCACCGAGTTTTCGTTTCTATTTAGGGGATTCCCACGTCGCTTCGCTCCTCGGAATGACATTCGGGGCGATTGCCATTGACCGCGATGCCGTTTGAGCAATGCGGCTCGCACTACGAATAATCACATTCCGTGTATAAGAACGCAAAGCCCCTTGAGTGGCAACCCTAATGTACATATCGTACATGAGTTGTCAATCAAGGGGCTTTGTAAGGAACGAAGTGACGGAAGAGCGATTGTTACAAAGTCAATCGCGTCCAATGCTATTCGCTCAATAGTGCGCTCAGGTCAAATCTTTGTAAAGTTGCTTGATAACCTTATCAAAATACTCGATCCCGTCCTTCTTTGCTGACACCATTGTGTTGACTTCGGAATTGTAAAGATCGTTCTTTTTGGCTTCGAGAATGGTGTCATGAATGACATCGTGAAGCGTCTTTACATCGTCGGCATTCTTTGCAAAAGTCATAACGTAGTCCATAGGAAGTTTGCCGTCAACAAGAGTTTGTGAAGAGCCTGTCTTTATGTTGCTTGCATCATAGACGGTGTAGGAGTTGAGAAGCACGAACACGCCTGCGTATGCATCGTTGTTTGCCGTTGCCTTTTCCGCTCCGTTGACAAGGCTGTCTGCCACAACAAACGCTTTGTTGTTGCCTTTAAATTCGCCGTTGACAAGGTTTCCTTTGAACATATCATCGCTCACCGTTCCGTCCGAATATGCGCCGGTACCCGCAGCGACAAGTTTGCGTGCATAGTCTGTAAAATCTGTGAGGAACTTGCTATCTTTGCCTTCCGGAGAAACGAGGTAACCGAGTCCGTTGTTGTTGGAATCTTTGTTTGTTGCGCCGGAGTCGTCACTGACAAGGTATGCCCACTTTGTTGCTACTTCGCGAAGCCAATAGACGGTTTCTTCTTTTGAAAGGTTTGCGTCTTTGACTTGTTTCAAGCTGTTGTGAATCTGATGAATCAAGCCGACCTGATCATCGGTGTCGAACACCGGCACTTCGTTCATCAGGTACGCCATTGCGGGATGCTCGGTTGCGTTGAACTTGATTTCATACTTGCCTGTTTCCGCATTTTTTTCGAATGACAGGATTTGATTATAGTTGTTGCCACCCTCGACTTGATATTTGGTGTCGGCAACCTTGCCTACGTTGTTGTAGGGGTTCTTTGCGTCGGTCATAGGATCGCGAAGTTCGATCTTCTTGCCGTCCGCATCTTCGACAACCGCGTCTGCATCGTATTTCGGGTTGGAAACATGTGCCGTCATCTTGGAGATCAGACGATTGCGTGTAAGCAAAATCGCTTCGACGTTTTCGGGATTGTTCTTCGCCATGTCGTTGAGGACCTTCATATCCTCCGCACCGAGTTTGAAGAGGATATTGATGACAAATCCGTAACCTTGATCGTCTGCGGGATGATAGTAAGTCTTGTTGAGCGTGCTTGTGAGTGCGGATTCGTAAGAAGAATCGCTGCCCGCAAATGTCTCTTTGTTCTTTGCGACTTGTGCGTTGAACTCTGCCTCGATTTCAGCCTCGGTGACGGATGCGCTGTCGCCGATCATGCGTTTAAGTCTTGCAACGAGCAACGATTGATATTGAGCATTGAGATAGTAGTTGTAGCACTCTTCAACACTCTCTTTGTAGAGATTGTTTTTGAGGTTGTTTTCCATCTCGGAAAGACCTTCGTTGATGTAGTCTTTGAGGACGGAAACAAGAGTTTTGCCGCTATCGACGATGATGTTGTCCACAAAGTCTGCTTTGAGGAATTTGGTTGTGAAAAGGCTGTCCTCTTTTGTGTCGTCAAGGAGTTGTGCCTTGTACTCCGCAGAGAAGAACTTGTTTGAAAGTTCGACATCCTCTTTGTCGGGATCGTAATCGTCCTCTTCCTCTTCCGCGGGAAGCTCGGTGCGAGGCGCAAGATATTTTTCCCATTTTGCATAAAGAGTTGTGGTTTCGGTGATCTTGGTGTTTTCAAAATCGAACTCTTCACCGTTAAATTCCTTGTCGACGTACCAGCCGTAGAAGGTGTAACCGTCTTTGGTGGGATCGCTCGGCTCTTTTGCAACGGTGTCCTTTTGGATCTTTTGCTTTTCAACGCTCGAACCGCCGTTTGATTCGAATCTGACATACACGGGATCGGTCACTTTGGTTGTCGTGTTGTCCTTCTTGGAATCGGACGTAGAAGTGTTTGCGTTGTCTTCGGTGATAAGGCTCTCAACCGTCGAAACGAGGGAATCGAGCAAACTTTTGTTTGTGTCCTCGATAGCCTTGTTCTTTTCGCTTGCGGAAAGCAATTCGGCAATGGATGAAGGAAGCGCCGTCATGTTTTTGAGCTTGGCGACTTTCTCTTTTGCAAAAAGGGTAAGAAGCTTTTGTTGAGCAAGCGATTGAGCAAGATAATTTGCGGCAGCCTCATAAGTCATGCCGTAATATTTGACATAATAAAAGGCATAACTGTTGAAACTGGATGCAAGCTCGAACTTGTACACGTTTTCCGTTTGCGTGCCGAAATCACCGGTATAGGTGACGGATGCGACAACTTGCTGTGCGTCGCGTTTGTCGTTCTTCTTAAAGATTTCGTCGCAGCCCACCAATAATGTCATGCTCATAGCAAGCAATAAAACGATGGCTGTTGCGACAATCAATTTCTTTTTCATATTAAACTCCATATTGTGAGCATTATATCAATAGTACACCTATTATACACGCACGAGGGGGCGCACGCAAGCATTTTTGCGACATAAACCAAATAATTAAAATTGTTTTTGCACCGTTTTTGCAAAAAAATCGACTCGCTGCGCGCCAAAGAAAACAAGGCGCTTTGTGCGGATAGAACTCGTTTTTTTTTGCAGAATCGAAACCTGACGTAAAAATTAGAATATCGATTTTTCACAAAAATCCAACGTCCTCACCCACCCGTATTTTTTCGATTTGCTCGCGCTTTTTAAACTTTTTTTGCAAATGTTTGACGGCTTTCGAAATTTATTTTTGCAAACGCTTGACAATTTTTTTGATTTATCATATCATAAGCAAGCATTGAATATCGCGGGGTAGAGCAGCTGGTAGCTCGTCGGGCTCATAACCCGGAGGTCGTTGGTTCAAATCCTTCCCCCGCAACCACATGCGAGATCGAATCGAGCAATCGAAGTTACGACGTCGATTTGAAAACGATTCGGACTTGCAACCTCTCGTTGTGCGGAGTGCGCAAGGCACTCCCCGCAACACAACACAAATTGTATGGCGGCGTAGCTTAGTTGGTTATAGCGGCCGGTTCATACCCGGCAGGTCATTGGTTCGAATCCGATCGCCGCTACCATACGGAAGCTTAGCTCAGTTGGTTAGAGCATCTGCCTTACAAGCAGGGGGTCACAGGTTCGAGTCCTGTAGCTTCCACCATCTGAACTCAAATAAATCGAAATACGGCCCTATGGTCAAGTGGTCTAAGACATCGCCCTTTCACGGCGGTAACCCGAGTTCGAACCTCGGTAGGGTCACCACGAAGCCCCGACTTAATCAAGTCGGGTTTTTCTTTCCTGCCGAGGTTGAATATTTCATATCCGCACGCTTTGCGTGCCGAACTCGGTACACCCGACTGACGCTCCGCTTTGCAAGTGAACTTGCTCGCTCCGCTATTACGGCAGTCGTTAGCCCGCCTATCTACGAACCTCGGTAGGGTCACCACAAGCCAATAATACGAACTCAGATAATGGGTTCGTATTATTTTTTCTTCGAGAATTTTTTGCTACTAAATTACATCTATAAATTCTAAGAATTTATCAAAATCTCTTATTATTGAATCAAACACAATTAAGCAAAACACCACCATAGGATATTCTTTTATTTAAAGATTTTTTGTTTCACCACTTCAAGTGGTGATTTATTGTCGCTAAAGGCTACAAAAATATAGAGCCGTCAAAAAAGACGGCTCGTTTGCTTTGTTGCTCGTGCACAAACTTACAGTGTTATCCAGAGCGCGGGGACTACGCCGCCGTCAGGCGTCAGATCGGTGCTTTTTATGGCGCCCTTCTGATGTCTGTCCAGAACGAAGGTAGCGTATCCGTCGTTGCCACCACTACTACCTATAGACGGCGAACGAGTGTACCAGGTAACGTATTTTTTATCGTAAATATCCATCGGCGCGCCGCGGAATTTGGCAAAATCGGATGCTTGCAGGTTTCTTGCGGGATCTTCTGCTTTTACGTCCTTATTAAAACCGTACGCCGTTGTGGTAATATCTCTCAAAGACAGCAAAAAGATCTTATCATCCGTATCTTTACATTGGGCGGCATACTTGTTTTCCCCAGGCTTGTTTTGCGAGCTGTACGTATCCGGGTAATACGTCGGGTATTCGTCCGGATTGCAACTTCTCGCGCTGTTGTCGAGGCGCGTGGTCTGTATGATTTTCTTTTGCAAATCGTTGAACACCTCGTTATAGAAGGTTTCGTTGAGCCAACGGCGCAGGAAACAATATTCCCAGTTGTTGGCGTAAGTTCCGTCCATATTACCATTTTGATCTTTTCTGAAAATGCCGTATTCGCCGTTATAAAAGCCTGCTTCTCCTCTATTGGGTTCCAGCCAAAAGGCATCCAAAGCGATGTCGCTCATAATATAGGCGGAATTGTTGCTTGTGGTTAAAATTCTCCATTTTATCGGTTCTACCTTAAACCAGTACACTTGATGATTAGTATAACCGTTTTCACTAATCTTAGAATAACCAAGACTTCCATATATAGCCGGGCGAAACTCCTTCATATAAATGCCACGGTATTTTGTACCGCTATATATAACGTCTATATACCAGATATCCTTCGAATTTTCATAATATGACCAGTTTTCGGGTTTCTCGAGGACGGTGTAAATTGTGTACTCGGGAATAGTCCCTGCCACTTCGTTAAGTTTGGCGATTACATTCTCGTCGCGCTCTAAGGTTTGCGGCCAGTAACCGAAATAGATATAGTTGCCCTCGCGAGTGTATTTTACGGGATTGCACTCATTGCAGGTGGTGCATACGTCGCAAACGTAACTATGCTTGCCGTTGGCGGGGATTTCCACTTTCGTATTATAATCGCAACCATCGCGCTGACATTCGTCGTATTCCTCCCATCCGGGCAGGCAGTCCGCTTGTTTAGCCTCGTGATGTTTTAGATTGTGTCCGAGAGCCTTTTCGACGTATCTGTCAGACTTTGACGAATAGTCGCAACCTTCACGATTGCAGGTGGAATAACTTCCCCAATACCCGTCCTCGGTGCAGGTTGCGTCGTACGGATCGTGCCATTGCAAATCGTGTCCGAGAGCGGGCAAACCATTATAATCGGTATGATAGTCGCAACCCTCGTTGGAACACTTTGTATACTCCTCGTTGCCCCACTTCTCGCAAGTCGGCTCAACGCGCGGCACGGTTAGGGATAAATTATGCCCCATGGCGGGTATTTCCTCGTACCCTTCGGTTTTTCCGCAATAATGCTCGCATCTTTTGTACGCTTTCCAGCCGATTTCGGTGCAAGTCGGCTCTTTTGCGGCAACGTCCTGCATATCGTGTCCGATAGCGGGTATCGGCTTCTGCTCGGTATAAGTACATCCCGGATTTATGCAACGTTTGCCGTGGGTAAGTCCGTCTTTTTCGCATCGGGGATCGTAACCTTTTTCTTCGCGCAGGTTATGATCGGCAAGTTCGCCGTATTCAAAGGTTTCTCTGCCCAGACTGCCGCAAATACTGCAAACAAGCCTATACACAGCCTTCCTTTGGCATGTTGCATTGTCCACAAGGTTCCTATCGGTAATTTTTTCGACGTAAGTGTGTATATGCTGTTGATCGGCATTTACTAAGCCGGCAACCACGAAATAGGAAAAACTTTCCGTTTCAAAAGTCAAATTATTGCCGTCAACCGTCGTTGCGAGTTCCTCTACCGTGTTATCGTCCTTGACGTGATAAGTAACGTAACCGTCAGACTCGAACGGTTTCGGCATAGTAACTTTCACTTTGCCGTCAGGTTGAATTTTTTCGCCGTTCTTTGAAACGGAAATGTCAAAAACGGCAATTTTTGCACTGTCGTAAGGTTTGTCTATCGCAGCAATAGCTGCTTTTCCTTGTTCGCTGTCGGAGGTATGATGTTCGGCTTTCAGCACGGAGTCGCTTTCAAACACGCCGTCCGCGGTAATGCCGCTTTCGGCAGTCAGTTTGCTTACTTCTCCGTTTTTATCGCCGCAAGCGACCAGCGTAAGACACAGCGACAACGCAAGCGCAAGCGCAAAGAAAAGTAATGATTTTTTCTTCATTGATGTCTCCTTTATAGAACACGACACGAATAAGCGGGTTTTTACGCCCGCTTATCCGTTATTTTGATCAGATAATAACTTTTAAGTTATTTTTCTACGATTTTGCCACCCAATATATCACCGGGATCCTTATCAAGTTTTATAATAACTCTACCGTCGGAAGGAATTGCGAAACCACTTGCGCTTGTTGTGCCTCCGGCTATGATTTCTGTAATCGTGGCTTCGCCCACTTTTGTGCCATCCTTCTTGTAAATCTCAACCGTTTGTCCGACCTGGAAGTATCCCTTTTCAACAGTCGCGTAAATCCTTTTTTCTTCCGCTTCTACGATTTGGATCGGACCGGAAGTTGACTTTTCGGTTAACTTCTCAACAACCGTAATCTCAACTGTCGTTACGCTGGGGGATTGGGGAACGATTTTGTAGTTTTCCATAACAGGGGACGAAATGTTTGCTATTTTAAGGAAGAAGCAATCAATCGTTACCTTCTTTTTCTGGTCAGGGACAAGCTTAGAACCGTTGGTTTGCAACCCTGCTTTTTCGTTGTAAAGCCAAAGTTGGATTTTCTGACCTTCGATAAGATTATCGTATTGTCCGAGTAAAAACGTTTTGCCGCCATCATACGACGGATTGTTTTGGTTAGGACCGTAACCAAGTTTGAGCACGAACTCATACGGCTTAATTGTGAACGTTTTTACTTCGGAAACCACTGCTTCCCATTCGTCCGTTGCCGTGACGCCGATGCGGTATTCATACTCTCCCGCGTTCGTGAGAACGTTGGCGACGTTCAAATTCCTTCCCCATTCTCCGCCTACTTCACGGAACTCGACGTATTTTTCGCCGGAAGAAATAGGCGTGATATTTTCTACGCCGCCTTCAATTGAAGGGGTGCTTAATTTTTTAAAAAGGTTATCAAAGGTGAAGTTCGCCACTTGCTTTCCGTCGTACATTTTATCTTCAATGCTCTTGACGGTAAGCGTTCTTGATTTCGCCTTCATAGTGAATTTGACGAACGTGTCTCCGAAATTGTAGTTGGCGCCTTCCGCATATTTAATGTGTACTCGGAACGTTCCCGTTTTAAAGTTTATTACTTCTTCTTTTGTAAGGTTACGACTCCAAACGCCATTTTCAAGTTCTTTTTCCCAGAAGATAGTCCTTTCGCCGTAACCGGTGCCGATTTCAACGTAATTTGTTGTGGGATCGGGGATACTCTGTGCGCCGATAACAAGATTATTGAATGCGTCTGCATTGCTGATTGTAAAGTCGACGATGTCTGCTTTGACGATGTCCACGTTAATGTTTTCTATTGCAAGGCTGTAATTGCCCGCGTCTTTTCCGGTGATTTCAAAGCTTTGGACTGCCGCGCCGACGTTGGCACTTTCCATTGTAACGGTAATCATTGCTTCGTCGCCTGCAAGCAATTCGGCGGGTTCGCCCGTAAGAATATTTGAATTATCGTATGGTTTCTCCCAATCAACGCCGATTACCATGGGGGTGATTGCAAAGTCAAAAGTTTTTGTCGTGCCTTTCCACTCCGCTGTGCCCTCTACGCTTACTTTCACGGTATATTCGCCGGCATTCTTCGGGGCGGTTGCAGTATATGTATTGTCGTCCGCGCCTTTTGCCTTGAACATAAATGCGGGTGCGCGATTGCCCTCAATTACGAAATCGTCTTTCGTAATCGAAACAGCTTCTCCGTCATATTCCTTGCCGAGCGTTTTATCGGCAACAAGTACGATTTCGTTGTCCTTCGCGTCAAGCGCGTCGATGGTCGCTGTCTTTTCGTATCTGCATACCGTGCAGGTGAATTTCTTTTCGCCGACTACGCCGTAGTCCGCCGGTTTGGTAACTACGCCATCGTCAAAGATATGCGCGGCGAAATCGCCCTTCATTACGTCATGCGTGGGAACCGTTGCGTCACAGGTCGAATCGTGCCAGTGTCCCGACGCGTCTTTTTTCCATTCCTCGCCGTAAGCGTGCGTTGCGGTGTCGGATATTGTTCTTTCGGTTTCGTATCCGCATTCACATACGCCCTTTTCGACCTTGTCCGTATGAAAGCCTGCGGGCGTTTTTTCTGTCCACGTGAACACGTGCGGGGTTTTCTCCGTTGTGTCGGTGTGATTCTTCGTGGTGCATTCATGCCAGTGATATTGCTCGTCATTTTTCCATTCGCTTGAAAAATTGTGTTTGTTTTTGTTGCAAGCGGTAAGCACCGAGAGCGATAAAACAAGCATCAACGCTATCGCCAAAATAGTGAACAGTGATTTCCTTTTCATGATTTTTGTCTCCTTTTTTCTAAATTAATTTATTTCAAACCGCAAATCGAGAATTGCGTTCTAAAACCGTTGTTTATTGTGTTTGTATGCCTTTGTCGGATTATTTTACCACAACGCTATACTTATATTTAAATGTGCCAATTCCAGGTTCGGTATTGGTCTGTATAATGGTCGTTTTATCTGCGGACAACTCAAACGTTGAGCCGGCAAGCAATCCGTATTTGTGCGCGGGGATTTCTTTTTCCATATCTTCTTGGCTGTCGTAGAACACGATGGCAGTACCTTTAATTTTATACAGCACCACGAAGATGCGTTGACCGCCTACTTCGCCCGGACCTTGATCATAGGTCACCGTCGCGGTATTTTTGTCAGCCGCAAACTCAAACGTGATCTTTGATGAAGCGACGAATTGAATATACTGTTCTTCCGTCATTTCCATTTCCGAGAGGAGCGCTTGCTTGACGGCTTCGGACTCCCACTCGACAATGGCGTCAACCTTCTTGAACGTCTTGCCCTTGATGTCGGCAGTCGCCCATTTTGCGTAAAGAGTGAAAACTCTTGCCGGCATATATGAAAAACTGAATGCCGTGTCGGAAAGCGTTACGCCGCCGTCCGTGCTTTCATACCAGCCTGCAAAAACAAAACCGTCTTTGGTGGGATCGGTCGGGGCGGTAATCGCCGCACCTGCGCTTGCCTTAACGGGTTGTACCGCGCTGCCGCCTTTGCTGTCAAAAGTTATAGTATATTCTGTTCCGGCAACAAGTTTATCAATCTTCTCGGTCTTTTCTCTGCGGCAGACCGTGCAGGTGTAAACCATAGCGCCTTCTTTTTCCGTGGTCGGCTCAACAGTCACGTTGCCGCCGTTCCAGGAATGCTCGGCTTTGTCTTTGGTTTCCTTGCAGCCCTTGTCTGCGCACGCGTGCCAATGATGAGTTTCGTCGTTGCTCCATTCTTCCGAAAAGTTGTGTTTCCCGTCCTTGTTGCAAGCGGTAAGAATCGAAAGCGACAAAACAAACATCAACGCTATCGCCAAAATAGTGAACAGTGATTTTCTTTTCATGGTTTTCTCCTTTTGATTAGATTGTTTTTGATTCATATATTTCAAATCGCGTTTGGGATTGGCGATGTGAAATCAATTTTGCATTATTGCAAAATGCGTACTTTTCAAGGCAAAATACGGCACATAAAGTGCCGATTTTGTCAGTCTTTATTCTTTTTGCTCTTGTTCTTCAACTCCTCGCACTTGCGCTTAAATGCCTCGCCGAGGTCTTTGAAGTTCTTTTTCTTGACTGCAAACCAGAAGATTGCAAATCCGCCGATTCCCGCAAACAGCAACGTGCCGATTACGATACCCGCAATCTGTCCGCCCGAAAGTCCGTCCTTTTTAGCGGGTGGGGTGATTTCGCCATCGCCCGAAGACTTATCTTCATATACAGCCGTAAGGGTTGTTTCGCCGTTTACAGTAAAGGTATAACTCTTTTCGGTGCTTACGATTTTTCCGCTTGCGTCCTGCCAGCCTTGGAATACTTTACCTTCCGCAGGCTCATTTGCTGTTACGGTTACGCTTTCGCCGTGTGCATAGAATTTGCTTTCGCCGTTTACTATTACGTTATGTGTGCCGATTTTGGCAATTCTTAGTTCCGTGATTTCGTTGCCGTCTTTATCAAAGTGCTTTCCGCAAACCGAGCAATCTTTGTGTTCTTTCACGCCAAATTCTGTGGCTGTTGCAGACACTTCAGGAATCAACTCACCATAGGTATGGTTGTTTGTGGTGGGGATAGTCAAGTCCGCAATCTCTTTTCGGGTTATCGGGTCGCAATGTTTTCCGCACAATCTGCAGTCTCTATGCTCTTTCACGCCGGTATCTTTGCACGTTGCAGGAACTTCTGCAACCAAATCACCCAATTCGTGACCGTCCGGATTAACAGGGATAACAAAATCGGTAATTTCCGTATTGCTTGCGTCGTAATCCTTGTCGCAGATGCTGCAATGCTTGTATCCTTTTCTGCCCGGTGCTTGACAAGTTGCGTACTCTTCTTCTACCCAAGGACCAAATTGGTGCCCATAGTATGGGCTGACGGGAGTTTTCAACGCTTCTTCAGTTGTTTCGTTTTTGTCCGCGTCAAAGTATTTTCCGCACCCTTCGCATGTATAGTGTGCTTTCATACCGCCTGCGATACAAGTTGCGGGGGTTTCATCAATAAGCGTGCCAAATGTATGAACGCCGGTTGCGGGGATAGTCAATTCCGTTTCGGTCTTTTCGTTTTTGCTTTCGTCAAAATACTTGTTGCAAACCGAGCATTTATAATGCGCTTGCATACCCGTTTGTTTGCAGGTAGGCTCTTGCTTTGGCACTAAATCATCGTATTCGTGTCCCGCAGGGATTTTTACTTGTCCTTCGGTAAGTTGATTAACTGCCCCTGCGTCTGCAAACAAATCTCCGCAAACGTTACATTTGTAATGTTCTTTATTTCCGTCCGTCGTGCAGGTTTCCGGTGTTGCAGGGACAAGCGTTGTTGTGTGCGTATGGTTTATTATAGTTACCGGTATTTCACACAAGTAACCGTCGTCGCCTTTACTTGTTGCTTCAACTCCTATTTTTGTTGCCGTTTCATCAATTCCGACAGTCAAGACGCCGTTTTGAGATATTTTTGTATTGTCGGAACTGTTGTAATACACTTTCCACGTAACCGACTTGTCAAAATCGCCGTATCCAATTACGGTTGCGGTAAATTGTCTTTGCCCGCCCTTAGGAACTGAAGTGTTTTCAGGGGAAACAGTAACCCCAGTTATTTTTCCGTTTTCACATACTATTAAAGCCGCAGACGATGTATTACTTCGTTCCACTCCTGAACTTACATTTGTTGCTTTAAGTTTTATATAAAAATACTTAATGCCCAAGCCAAGATCAACGCTTTCAGCCACAGTTCCCGTCAGATGACCGCTTTCCGAAAGAGTAAGCCCTGCCGGCAATGCGCTCGTATCGCAAGACCATTTGATGGGATTATCCGGCGTATTTGTTCCCGTAGCGTAAAACTGAACGTCAACTTCTTTTCCTTTGACTATTGTAAAATCACCGCTATCCCTAACTTTTGAATAACTATCATTTATGACAGTCATTTGCATTTGAATTTCAGGGGCTACGATTTCATCTTTAACCTCTATGGTATATTGTTCTTCGTCAAATCCTGCGGCGTTTTTCAGACGCACGGTAAAAGTAAAAGTTCGCGCCTCGGTAGGCGTTCCCTCTATGTAGATACCAAAACCTGCTTGTCGAAGTCTTAATCCGGTAGGTAAATTACCGTTTGTAATGCTTGCCTCGGAAGGTTCGCCAATGCCACTATCATAAAATATACGTTGCGAATATGAAGAATTTTTATATCCCACCTTAATATCTGCTTGCGTTGTCGTGATTTTAGGTTTGGAGGTTTCGCCATAAACGTACATCCCCACAGAGATGTTATCACTACCGTATTTATTTGTAACGGTAACGCTGATATTGTATTTACCTGCATCTCCCGTAGGCGTACCTACGATTTCGCCTGTCGCCGAGTTTAGTGAAAGTCCTTCGGGCAGTGGAGCATAGCCTTCTCCCGATTTATTCGCACGAAAAGTGAACGGTTCTGTTCCAGTAGCCTCAATTTTGTAGTTGCTACCGTCTTTCGCCTTGTATTCTACGCCCTTTAAGGCATTAGGGAGAGTGCCCATATGGTTTTTTCTATCAACGTCAATACCGCCTGTTTTGACGATTGTCGGCGCTGTTCCGTCTTCTCCTACCGCATATGCTGCAAAAGTCGGGCTTGCAAATACTATGCCGAGCATAAGCGCAAGGCATATCACAAGTCCCAAAATCAGCGTCATTGATAGTCTTGTTTTTGTCAATGTTTGTTTCATATTAGGTTCCTTCCTTCGATGTTGTTTTAGGGCGAGGTTCGCCCTCGGTGAAGAGAAATTTTTATCGTCAATTCTTGAAAATTTCTCATTGTTATGGTATAGTGATTTATACAATAAAGGTATAGGATATATTTCCTAAAAATATATCAACACTATATCATCATCAAAAGTATATGGGTTAAAGTGTCGCGTGTCCCCTACCCAAACCCCCAAAAGGTAGGGAAAATTCAAAAAAGTTTGGATTTTTTTCAAAATTTTTTGTCGGGCACTTCCTGCGGATTGCTTCGCAAAACAAGGAATCTCTTTATGAAAAAAACTTTGCCGATAATCGTTTTTATTTGTATGCTTGCGCTTTTGCTTTTCGGGTGCGATAGGCAAGAAACGTTGCTCAATCCTCAAAAGCCGGTCACGCTCACGATGTGGCACGTCTACGGCGAGCAAGCGGATTCGCCAATGAACAGATACGTTGAGGATTTCAACCGCACCGTCGGCAAGGAAAAGGGCATCATAGTCAACGTTACTCTCATGTCCAATGCATCGCAAATCGGGCAAAAACTCGTCAATGCTCAAAACGGAGTCGCCGGCGTACCAGCGATGCCCGACCTGTTCTTCTGCCACAACTCAAATGCGCAAGAACTTGGCGCAAACAACTTGCTCGACTGGCAGGATGTTTTTTCGGCAAGCGAACTTTCGGATTTCATTGGCGAATTTGTATCCGACGGCATGGTTGACAACTCGCTCTCGGTGCTTCCCGTGTCAAAGTCCACCCACCTGCTCTTTTTGGCAGGCGGCGCGTTCGACAATTTCGCAAAAGAACAAAACGTGACCTACGCCAACCTCGCAACATGGGACGGTTTCTTCTCCGTTGCCGAAAAATATTACAACTATTCCGGCGGAAAGCCATTCTGCGCCCTCGACTATCTCATGCGCTCCGTCGAGCTTGACGCAATAAGCCACGGCGCAGTCGATTTCTACCAAAACGACTGGTACAAGCAAAACGTCACCTTGATTGCCTCTTACAAAAAGTTTGCCTCGGCAATCGCCAAAGGTCATATCGTCGTGTCCGACCTGTACTCAAACACTCAGGTTATGACGGGACAAACCATCGCTGGTATATCATCCTCCGCCGCCGTGCTCTACTACAACGACACAATCACCTACCCCGACAACACCCAAGAGCCGACCAACCTCAAAGTCCTGCCCGTGCCGACTTCGAGTGGCAAAAAGTATGCTACACAAGCAGGCGTAGGGCTTTGCGCCTACAAGACCACGCCTCAAAAAGCCGAGGCTGCCACTGCCTTTGCAAAATGGTTCACCGAGGAAAAACGCAACCTTGACTTCGTCGCTCAAACAGGTTATATGCCGGTCAAAAACGGCGCATTCGACAAGTTGGAATCTTACACTTTCAAGACGGAGGCTTTCAGAAACACTTACGCCGCCTTGAAGTCCACCGTGGAATCCTGCACCTTCCTATCCGAGCCGTCGATGGCAGGCTACTTTCCAAACACATACACGCTCTATTCCAAAATTCGCGCAATGCAAAAGGAACTGCCCTCGATGTACGAAAACGGCAAAACCGAAGAGGAAATCACCGACCAACTCGTTGACATGTTCCTCTCCATCCCCGCCGCTTAATCGTCGCACAAAAAACGGCATAATAATATCAAACACGCAAAACCCGCGTTTTTGTTTTGAAATCGACGCTTTTCGTCATAAACCGACAGCAATATATGAACACTCCGAAAATCATAAAACCAAAAAAATCGTCCATGAAGCACAAACTGTTCTGGTACATGCTTGCGCTTGCGGTTATCGTTTTGTCGTTTTTGGGGTGCGGTCTGTTCTTCTTCGGGCACTTCTCCACGGCAAAGGAAAGCGTTGAAAACAATCTTGCATTCCAGATGCGCACTTACGAGCGTCAAGTGTCCAAATACTTTGAAGATATGACAAGAATGGGCAACTCGCTTTCCTACTCAGTTGCCCAGAAAACAGACGCATATCTCGCCTCCGAGGGCATTGAATTTGACGACTTGAACGACGATTCGACGCGCATTGCCGCGCTTCAAAATATACTGTTCGATAAACTGGGCATAGAGTTGATGAAAACCGACTGTTCAGGCGCGTTTTTGATACTCAATGCCACCGTCAACACACATATCGACGGCGCGGAACACTCCAAAACGGGTATGTACTTCCAGCGCGCTTCTCTCGACGAAACCGACGAGACGTTGCTCCTCTACCGCGGCATTTCAGACATAGGACGCAACCGTGGCGTCATGCCTCATCGGCAATGGCGTCTTGAATTCAATCTATCCAATCTACCCGACGGCGACAAGGTGATTGCACTGTTAGAATCCGCCGAAAAAACTCCGCGTCTGACGCAAATTTCAAGGCTTTACGGCACCAGCGAACGCACAATGAACTTTGTTGTGCCAATCGTCGGTGACAACAATAAAGTCTACGGCGTGTGCGGCTTTGAAATCTCCGAAAACTACTTCAAAAAGTATTTTGCACAATCGACACAGCTCGAACACCTCACCTGCATGTTCTTCCCCAAAAACGGCGGCACGTACAACACCGTCAACGGATTTTCGGCAGGCGTGTACGGCGGCTACTATCTTCCTCCGCAGGGAGAACTTACCGTTGAGGATATGGGCGGCGGACTTACCGCTTTGCATTCGCGCGACGGCAATTCCTCTTTCGTTTCCAAGACGCAATTTGCCACTATTTGCGGCGACGAATACGTGCTTATCGTGTCCTATCCCAAGGAAGAATACGACATTAACGTTGCAAACAACGTCATTTCGGTGGTACTGCTAGTGTTGCTGCTTGTCGGCATGACCGTTGCAGTATGCGTGTTTTTCAGCAAACGTTTCTTGCGTCCGCTTCTCAAGGGCATAGAGCAAATCCAGAAACAAGAACACAAGAACGCCGAGTCGGAATTTGTCGAAATAGACGACCTTTTTGCTTTTCTTGCCGAACAGGATAGAATCAAAGATGAGGAAACCGAAAAACTCCGCACACAATGCAACGAACAAGGTTTTTCTCTCGAACAAAAACAAGCGGACATCGACCGTCTTGCCTACTCTCGTAAAAACGAGGTATCTCCCGACGACTATGAGATGTTCAAAACGGGACTGAAAACCCTCACCAAAACCGAAAAACAAATCTTCGGCTTGTATCTCGAAGGCAAATCCGCAAACGAAATTATGGAAATTTGCCACATACAACAAGGCACGCTCAAATATCACAACCACAACATTTTAGGCAAACTCGGCGTGTCCTCGCGCAAGCAAATGCTCCGCTATGCAACTCTTCTCAAACAAGAAACTCAGAGCAAATAACATAGTTTTTCGTTAAAATTACACTTCAATTCAAATGATGCGTCATTTTATTCATCACAAAACCCGACTATTGCAGTCGGGTTTTTTCTATTCTACCAAGATTTGGATATTTCATATCCTCACGCCTTGCGTGCCGAACTCGGGACACCCGACTGACGTTTCACTATGCGTATAAAGTCGCTCGTCCCACTATTACGGCAGTCGCCAACCGCGCTGCCTACGAACCTCGGTAGGGTCACCAAATGACAATAATACGAACTCAGATAATGGGTTCGTATTATTTTTTCTTCGAGAATTTTTTGCTACTAAACTGTGCCTATAAATTCAAAGAATTTATAAAAAACTCATATTGCTGATTTTGTGCAATTAAAGCACCACCCAACGATAAGATAAAGCATCATACCCCTATTTTACAATTTGAGCCGCTCGGAAACCGAACGGCTCATTGCTGTCTTTGATTATTCCGCTAACGTAATATCAACCATTACATGCGTCGCTGAAACGTTATTAAGACATTTCTTGATTTTTTCTTATTGTTATCTCCGTTTGCTTTCCCCTTGCCCCGAAAGGCAAGGGGTGATTGTTTAATGCCTATTGTTTAATGCCGGTTATTTCTTCTTAAACAATGCAATCAGGTCGGCGAACTTCTTTTTCTTGACTGCAAACCAGAAGATTGCAAATCCGCCGATTCCCGCAAGCAGCACCGAACCGATTACGATTCCTGCAATCTGTCCGCCCGAAAGTCCCGTCTTTTCGGATTGTTCGCCGCCGGGTTGCCCGCCGCCGGGTTGCTCGCCGCCGCCCGCGTTGATGTCCTCATAAACCGCCGTGAGCGATACTTCGCCCGTGACGGTGAAGGTATAGGTGACATCCGTGCTGACGATATTGCCGCTCGCGTCTCTCCATCCCTTAAAGGTCTTCCCTTCTTCGGGGGCGTTTGCCGTGATGGTGACCGTTTCTCCTTCGGTATAGTTGCCCGTGCCGTTACCGCCCGTGACAGTCACCGGTACTTGCGCGGGTTCTCCCGTCGCGGGAATGCTCTCGACCTGTTTATAGCCGCAAACCGAGCAGATGTGCTCCTGCTCACCGTCTACCGTCGCGGTCGGGGGAGTGACGACCGTCCAATCTCCATAGGTGTGTGGTGCAACGCCGAGTTTTTCGGTGCAACCCGTGCATTTGTGCCAGTGGTTGGTATCGTCCGAGAGCCATTCTTCGCCCGGGGTGTGAGTAACGTGTCCGAGAGCGGTTGTGATGATATATCCGCAGGCTGTGCATGTGACGGCTTCGGTTTCGGTGGCTTCCGCGCGATCGGGCACGTGGGGAGCGACGTCCACTTCTTCACCGCAAGCACAAACGTGCCAGTGTCTCGTGCCGTCCGATTGCCAGGTTGCCGAGGTTGCGGAGTGCAACTCGAAGTTGGACTGTATCGTCACGTTGGACGTGGACACTGTAAAGTCGGTCTCGCTGGCGGTACTATCCGCAAAGGTGCCTTCGCCCGTCTTGGTCCAACCTGTGAAGTGATAGCCCGAAGGAGCGGCGATTGCGGTGAGGCTGACGGTCTCCCCTGCCTTTTTGTAAAGATCTTCGGAGCCTGTGCCTTGCTTGATCGTCACTTTGGAATAGATCTCCAACGTCTTGGTAGCAAACTTGCCGCTATCTCCGTTGGCAACCGCTTTTATGGTGAGAGTGGAAGCGGTTTCGTTTGCGGCAACGGTGAGAACGCCGTCGATCGAAATGCTCGTGCCTGCCGAGCCGCCTATGACGCTCCATGTGACCGTGTTGTCAAACGCGCCGGTGCCCGAAACGGTTGCTTTGAAGGTGTACGCGCCGTCTCTGACGACGATGGTTTCGCCGCCAGCGAAATCCACTTGAACGCCCGTTACGGTGACGGGAATGGTGGTGTCCTCGGCAACGAGCGTGATTCTGCGCAAGGTCGAGCCGCCGAGCGTGGTTGCCGCCGACAATCCGGTTGCATTTCCGTTAACCGTAAACGTGGACCAATACTTGCTATCCATCTCGTTATAAACGTAAGAACCGACGGCGGCAAACTCTATTTCTATCGCATATTCGTGATCTGCGACGAAATTGCTATCCTTGGGATATTGTCCGCTGGCGGTGTTCAAAGCGTTATCCGTGAGATCGAACACGCGCCAGAGCGCAACCGTGTATTTGGACGGGTCAAGCGACGCAAAGACAAGGTCGTTTGCCGTCAACTTGTCGGTGATGGCGGCGGGAGTCATGGTTGCCTGACTCACTCTGATGTACTTGCCTGCGGGGATAACCGTGCCTTCTTCTGCCAAGGCACCGCACACCGAGCAGTATTTGTCGCCGGTGTATCCGTCCGTGTCAAAAGTGGCTGCGGTGGCATTTTTCAACTCACCCTCGGTGTCGTGCGCGGCTTCGTTGCCGTGGACGGCGCATCCCGTATCTTTGCAGGGATTCCAGTGCGTATGCTCATCGTATTCCCACGTTGAAGTGTCAAAATCGTGCTCTGTGACGACAAACCTGACGGTTGCGGTTGCTTCCACGCTCGATCCGCCGTACTTGGAATATTCAGGTGTTCCGCTAAACTTTATCGTGGCGACGTATGTGCCCACTGCCAAACCGTTGTTTGGTTTTATGCTCCAACTCGAAGTATTTTCAGAGCCAGCTCCGATGGAAACGGGGCTAGCATAGTAACCTAACGTGAAAGAACTTACGTTTTCCCCTTCGAGAGTAATGGAATTAAGGTTGCAGTTGATTTTCCCCGTACCCGTGTTGACAACGCGTAGGGGAACTTGCGTGACCGGAGAATATCCCACTCTCACCGTGCCGAAATCCACGGGATCAACGGTTGCGCTGTACGTGGGGGCGGCAACCGCGCCGATGTTTACTGTTATGGTCTTTGAGTATCCGCCTTTGTCCGTCACATTGACGGTGATTTCCGTGGCTTCGCTTACGCCTCTGATGTTTGGATTGACGTATATTTTATTAAAATCGGTTTCGGTTGAAATAATATAGACGCCGTTTTTGTTCCCGTCTGCCGCACTCTCGATAGAGAAGACGTATTCTCCGCTGCCGCCGCTTGCAGAAAGCGCGATGGAAGAAAGAGCAACGTCTCCGCCGTAAACGGTGGCGGGAACGTCGTACTCCGCCTTGTCTTCAAACGTAAGGGGCGTTTCGATTTTGTTGTAAGAGTAATTTTTGAAACTTACGCCATTGGCGCACTTATCCCAAACGTGGACGAGGCAGTCGTCGTTTTCAAAATACTGTTCGCTTGACCCGATGTAAGTCCAGGAAGAAATCATTTCAGCGCCGTTGGCATCAAGTGGAAACGCGGTCAGCGACGAGCCCGAACTTCCGGGGCATACGGAAGTGATTTTTGCATTCGTTCCGATCGAGCAGTCTGGGTACGAAGCATGCGTAAATACGTCTTTCCACGTGTTGTTAGCCGCACCCGAGCCCGTATATTCCATTTTGATATCAACCGTGCCGTTGAGAACAACTTTGCCTTTGGCGAAAATGCCGTAGGTCTGACTGGCGCTGTCACATTGCAGGTCGATATTGAGCGTGGCGTTCTCGCCCACGGTCACGTTGCCTGAACCGATGTTGTCCGTGTTCATGTAAATTGCGTCAACCGAACCGTTTTTTTCTGCCACTTCGCCGTAAACTTTTACGGTGACGGTGCAACTTTCGTCAAACGTCAGATTGCCGTTGTTTTTAGAACTGCTTTCGCCTTCCATTAAAATACCATGCATATGCACTTGGTTCGATGCTACTACTTGATAGTCAATGGTAAGCGAACCGTTCCCCTTGAACGTAAGGGTGGAAACGTTGTACGTGTAAATCGCCCTGTTTCCATACGGCGCGGTGACGGTGATTTTGTTATCGCCGACAAGCACAATATCCACCTTGCCGTTATCGACTCCGCCGATTCCGATTTCTTCACCGTCGTAGCCGTCGAGAGTAAGCGTACCGTTATAACTCTCGTCGGTATCCCAAGACCAACCCGGGCCTGTTTTGTCTGCCGAACCGCACGTGACTTGCAAAAACGGATTTGCCGAATCCGCATAAACGACGGTCGGCATACATACCGTCGCGATTGCAATGCAGGCAATCATACAGACAAGCAAAAGCAAGCCTGTTATTACGTTTTTCTTTGATTTTGTATTCATATTTCACCTCGTAAAGATGTTTTTTTGTTTCGCTCACGTTTTAACGTGAGCAAAAGTGTTTTTCAGAAGCTACCATTACAGCTCGATTATGATTGCCGGTACGACACCGACAAAGGTCTTGGTGGCAAGATATTGAGTTGTTTGGTCGAACGGCGGGCAGGAAGTGACGCAGGTAACGTAGTTTTTGCCGTCTTCCCCTTTTTCGATTCCGTCGCGTAACCAATAAGGACAGTAATTGTCGCCGTAGCCTTGCAAAACTTCTTTATATGCGCCCAGACAGAACGGATACTTGTAAAGTCCGAACGGCTTGGGGTTGTTTATGCTGATTTCATCCGAGCTCGGCAAGAATATCTTGTCGCCGAAACAGGCTTCATTGCCATGCAAAATCGCCTGTTGCGCGGGTGTAAACAATTCGTTTATCCACGTATTGATCAGCCAATTGCGTATCCAACTGTTTTCGTAGGTGAGCTCGCCTTCGTCAGACTCGGCGAAGCGCTGACTGATCCAGATTTCTTTGCTGACAAGATAGGCTTTGCCGTCCTCTTCTTTCACGATTTGCCACATGGCGGTGCGCTGTTCAAACCAATAGGTACCCGTCCAGTAGCGGCTGTTCGTCGTTTGAGCGCTGTCGTTGTCCTTACGATAATCTTTGATATAAACGCCGCGGTAATTAAGACCGTTGTATTCGACGTCGCAATAATACGTGGTTGCGTTTTCGCCGCTGTCGCCGTTGCCGAAGTCGAACGGAGTCCAGTTTTCAAGCGTTAAATATGGACTGCCGACTTTTTCCATAAGCGCGTTTTCAAGATTGCCGTCTTTTACCTGTTCGCAATATGTCTTGCCCATTTTTATATACGCGCCGTTGGGGTTTGCCACGCCGTTGGCGTTGACGCGGACGTAAGTCTGCGTTTTTCCGCACATGGTGCAAACACCGTCCTGATAGTCGTGATCGGTAATGGGGATTTCTTCGGTTTTGGTCTTTCCGCAAACGCAGGAAAGTTCTTTCTCGCCCGCGTGCTGACAAGTGGCTTCGGTAATGATTTTTTCATCTGCAAACGTGTGCGCCACGGTTGCCGTATAATCGCCGAATTTGCACTTTTCCGTGTGTGCGTCGTCGGTGATTTCCGAATACTGCACGTCGTGTCCCGTGAAGTTTGCCGCAAAACTGATATTTTCCGCACCTACGGTAAACTCATACACAGGTTCGCGTGAAAGCACTTCGTCCTCACCCCAGAAACCGAAGTGATGTCCGCTTGTCGCAATCGCTTCCACGGTGATTCTTTCGCCCTCGGTGTGCGTCGTTTTATAGCTTGCCGCGTTTTCATACAGCGTGCCGTTGACTTTCAGCATTCCGCATTCCGCCAAGGGAAGTATATTGATGCTGACGTTTACCTGCTTTTTAGCCTCTTCAATTTCACCGCCCGATTGCGCGTCGGGTGCAATAATAAAGCAAGAAAAGCCGTCAGTTTCAAATATCACTTTTCCGCTCTGCACCGTGGGCTTAATCTTTTCGACCGCTCCGTCGTCCTTGATATGATATACCGTATACGTTTTGCTTGTGTCGATATCCGGCACGGAGACGGTCACTTTCACTTTGCCGCTCGGCTGTACCTTTGCGCCGTCCTTGACGACAGAAATATCGTAGACGTAAACTTCCCCGTCTGTATCGTACTTTTCTTCGGCGATCGATTGAAGCGCAAGAATTTTATCCGCGCCTACCACTTCCACCGCCTCTAAAGCCGCGCCGTCCTCGAACGTTCCTTCGATCGTAACGCCGTTTTGGCTTTCGAGCGTGCCGCTCGGTGTGGCGGTCGAACCGTCGCACGCAGCTAACGGAATAGCTATAAGCAAACACAGAATAATTGTAAATATCCATCGAGTTCGAATTTTCATATTTCTATCCTCCCGCAAAAATGTATGCGCAAACGCCTATTCGGGCGTTTGCGCAGATTATTAAGTTTTGTCGTTTTTATCAATTCTGTTTGCAAATCGTTTCGTTCCGTCAGCAAAGACTTGCGCCGACCGTCACTCCCGTTTGCTTGGTTTCGGAATAGATGACGATATAATACGTTCCTGCGGAAAGTGAGCTGTAATAGGTGTCGGTGTCGCCGTCTTGCTTTTCGACAGGGTTGCCGTTTGCGTCAACAAATTGCCACGTAAGACCGGTTGCGGGAGTCGCATAGAGTTGCAAATCCTGACCGTAATTGTCAGTTCCGTGCAGCATTTCATCCGTCAAAGTTATCGAGTAATATTTGTAAGAGTTGTCCCACAACGTTACGTTTGTTTTCGAGAAGCTTCCGTCACTGTAATCGAGAGCAGTAAAGTTTCCGGCAAAGTGTGTGACGATCATCTCGTACTCGCCCGGAGTGACGAAAGGCATTTCAAGATATTTGACGCCGTTGTCCATCAATCCTTTGCGGGTTTGCGCGTCTGCATTGTCCACCGCCATAAATTGACCTGCCCCTGACGTTTGAAGGCCTTCTTTGACAAGTTGTTTGTTTGCGTCGTAAATCTTTGCTTGCGCATGGTTGGTGTCGGTCTGTTGCAGAGTGCCGTCAACCTTGTTCATATTGATCCAATAGTAGCCGTTGGCAAAACCGCAGTCCTGCACTTCGTAGCGGAAGTAATAGGTGCCTGCCTCGGCCACGGTAAATCTGACTTTCGTCTGCACTTCGGCATCCGATTTCACGAAGTTGACGTCGATATACTCCATGGTGACGGTTTCCGTTTTCGCTTTTTCACAAACGGTGCAGGTGTACGTCTTTACGCCGTCGCTCGTAAAGGTGGCGGGCGTTGTTATTTCACCCGCGTTCCAGGTATGCGCGGCGGTATCAAGCTTTTCTTCACATCCGCTTGCCGTGCAAACGTGCCAATGGTTGGTTTCGTCGTTTTCCCAAACCGTGCCTGCGGTGTGCGCGGTGTGTGCGGCACGCTCGTATCCGCAAGTATTACAGGTAGCGTCTACGTCGTTGTCGTATACGTGCGCGGCTTTATCCGATACTTCGTTGCAGTTGGCGCATTTGTGCCAATGATCGGTGGCGTCGTTCAACCATTCGGTTGCAAAACTATGACCGTTTTTTTCGCACTCGGTCTTTTTCCCGCCGCAAGCGGTAAGCGCAAATGTCAGACACGTCGCCGCAACGAGCGACAGAAGGATTGTAAGTAGTCTTTTTTTCATAATGGTTTCCTCCGAAAAAATTTTATATTTAACCGTTTACTCTTGTGAGAATAAGTGTGTAATAAAGTGCCCCTGTATCGTCTTCGTAATAGACGATATTACATAATAATCTGTCGTGTGCCGCGTCGTATGTTGTCTGTGTTTTATAAGTTTCCGTTCCACCTCCGTATGCAATAGCAATGTTCGCCTTGTAAATGTCGCCGGTCTTGGTGTAAGTTCCGGAACCGTTCAACGCACCTGCCAACATAGCCAAACTGATATTCGTATCGCTTACGGTTAAATTGTAAGTGTTCTGTGCCAAAGTAGTATTTTCCATAGGAAAATTACACTTGTCTCCCAACTTGTAAACGGTTTCTAAATCGCCTTCGGTTTGCGGTGGCAAAATGATTTGATACGTTTCCCAACTGCCGATCACCGCATCTTGCCACTTTGCATAAAGGGTGATGTTTTTGCTCGGCATATAGCCGAATACGAACGCGTCAGGTTTGAGAGTCGTGCCGCCGTCGGTGCTTTCGTACCAACCGACAAAGCGCTCTCCGCTCTTTGTCGGCGCAGCCGGTACGGTGATCTCATCGCCCGCTTCGGCTTCGATTTGTGCAACGGGGCTTCCGCCGTTCGTCACGAAAGTAATCGTATAGGTTTTGACAGTCGGCACCACCGCTCTTTCATAACCGCAAACGTTACAGGTCGTATCCGCGTCGTTATCGTAAACGTGCGCGGCAAATTCCCCCTTCTCTTCGCAGTTTTCGCCCGTGCAGGCATGCCAATGTCCCGTTTCGTCGTGCGTCCACTCCTCGGAAAACCCGTGTTCGTGTTTGCTTCCGCACGCAGTAAATGCGGTCGCTCCCAAAACGAGCACGAGCACAAGGCTCAAAATCATTCTGATTGTTTTTTTCATAAGACAATCTCCTATTATTTTTATTTTTTAGGGGGCGATTGCCACCCGTCAAAATCGTTTCGTCAATCTTTGCTCACAGCGAGTCCACCACGTCGCAAAGATAGTCCGTCTGCACGGACTCGTAAAAGAAAATGTCGATCAGCCCCGTTTCCATCGCCCGCTTCACTCTTTGAGCAATTTCGGGATCGGAAACGTTGTCGCACAAAAGCCCCGCCTTCAAAGACGGATCTTCCTTTTTTGAACGCAGGATCGTCTCCATACGGCGATCGAAAGACTTGTCCCTTGCGCGCCCCGCATCCATCAAAAGCACGTCCGCAAAAAACGTTTCGCACGCAGCCGCAATCTTGTCGGGATCTTGCGAAAGCGATTTTTCCACAAAAAAGCCCGCCTTTTGCAATGCGCCCGTCACCGCTTCGCAAACGAGCGTATTCTGAATTGCGACGATTACTTTTTTCATTCTTCTTTCTCCATGGCTTGAGACGTCACCGCGCGGGGACGGACGATTGCAAGCCGTATAAGTTGGTTTATATTATTTTATAACTTTTCTTTTTGCGCGGGGAGTGTCAAATGACCCCCTTTTGAGGATTATTTTGAAAAAACGCTCGGATATAAGAAAAATCGACCGCAAATCGCAGTCGATTTTTTGCTTTGCAAAACGGATATATCGCTCCGCTTGATTTTTGCCCTTTCAGACGTCGTCCTCCGTCCTGTCAAGGATGGTAAGCCCCGATTCTCTTGCACGCACGGCAAGCTCGGTGCGGCTGCGAAAGCCCGTCTTTTCAAGCATATTTGCAACGTGATTGCGCACGCGCTTTTCGGATATGCCCAGCTTTTCGGCAATCTCCGCATTGGTGAAACCGCCCGTCATCTCGCGCAGCACTTCAAGCTCTCTTGCCGTCATCTCTCCGCTTTTTGCAAGCCCGAGTTGAATTTCGGGCACGTCGTCGGGATAAACGGATTCGCCGCTCAGCACGCGTTCGATAATCGTTAAAATCGGTTCTACGCTGAAATCTTTGTACCAAAACCCCTCTACGCCGATCTTTTTCGCCCGTTCTACGTAAGAACATTCGGGCATACTCGTAACGATGATTATTTTTACTTTTTTATTCTGCGCCTTGATTTTTTCCGCCGCGACGAGACCGCTCGCCCCGTTTTTGGTTACTACGTCCATCAGAACGAGGTCGATAGCGTGCCTTGCGCAGCAGATGTCCGCAATGGCGGCGTTGTCGATCGATACGGCAAGGTTGAACTTTTGTTGCGACTTTACGATCGCCTCGAAAAGTTGCCGCGGCATCGCCTGATCTTCCACGATCATCACGTTTATTTTATCGCTCATCTTCTTTTTCTCCTTTCGGAATACTCACGTAAAGCAGAAACCGCGGAAAACTTTCCGTTTTCATACTACCGCCCGCCATTTCCGTTATTCTACGCAAAGAGGAAAGTCCTCCTCCCTCTACGATTTCCGCTTTCGGCGGTCTGCCGTTATTACCGATTCTTGCCGTAAAAAATGCCCCGTCGTCCGATACCGTTATATAAAGTTCGTCGCCGTCTGCGTGCCTTGCGGTGTTGGTGATACACTCGAACACGGCATTTGCAAGAATTTTTTCGGCGACGCTCCCTTTCGGCGGGCGCACGCCCGTGTACAATATTTTCACGCCTACGCTTTTCGCCGTTTTTTTAATTTCTTCCGCCCTGTCCTCTTCCGTTTCGGGCGAGGAAACAAACGAAACGACGCCGTTCCATTCGCGTATCAACGCCTCTTTGTCGCCTTCCCCCTGCAAAAGCGCTCTCTTGGTTTTCAGAATCAGAGAACCCATACCGTCGTGCACCTTCACCCGCGCCGCAAGCGTTTCCCGCTCTTTGGTCACCTCGGTTACCGTTTCGCCGTATTTGCGCAGTCTTACGTTCATTTTCCTGAGTTCTTCGTTCTGTTCTTCTACTTTCTTTTTCAGCGCGAATTCACGGCTGATGTCCGAACATGATAACTCGTAAACGGTTTTGCCGTTTAAACTATGTATAATCCGTTTGTAACAACTTGCCCTCCCGTCGCTTTTTTCCACAAGCACCGAATCGCCTTCCCGGCTGCAAATGATATCGTCCGCTACTTTGCCTTCGCACATAGCCGACCAGAACGCCGCGCCGTCCGAAAGCGGCATTCCCGTAATTTCTCTGCATTCGTCGCCTATTTTTCCGTTCGTTAAAAGCAGCCGCCCCGTTTCGTCGTAAAAGCACAGCCCTGCGGGCAATACGGAAATCGCGTCTTTGACGGACATAGCGGTAAGAGACGACAACCGCTTTTTTATGACGAGCGCCAGGCACAAACAGACCGACGCAAGCAGTAAAAAAGCCGCCGTAACAACGCACCACGCGGGCAAAAAACAAAACGAACCAGAAAAGTCGCTTCGATTTTTACCTAAATCGCGAATCTGAATGCCGTCCGCCAAAAAGCAGAACGTCAAGACCGCGCATATCATACAAAATAATTCTGGAAGAATATATCGCAATTTGAGTCGATACGAGACGCTTATCGCAAAACATACCACCCCGACAAACGCCGCAAGCAACAGCAGGATAAGCGTGCCGCGAAAAACGGCTTCGTTACAATCGACGAACGGTATCATACAATCGCCTCCCTTTCGCCGAACGACAGCGTTGCATACAGCGTTTCGTCCTGTAACTGCAAACGAACCGACGCTCCGAGTTTTTCGCATTCTCGGCTTCGCCAATTCTCCGGTATGCTTTCTCTTGCGTTATCGAGGGCTATACGGCAATGCAATAACCCGTTATTAACCGACAGCCGTACAAGACACGCGGAAAGGTCGGGAAGCGCGCTCTCTATGCAGTCCTCGAAAAATTCGTACAGAAAAGTAACCTGCCCGATAAGGGCTGTGCCGTCGCCCTCAAAAATCACCGACGCCGCCGCGCCGTAGAAAGAAAGCGCGTCCGTAGATTCGCGTATAGCGTATAAAAGTTCAGATAATTGCACCTGCCCGTTTTTTGCAAGCATTGCAAAATTACTGCGCCGTTTCAGATACACGCCGTAAACGACGGCAAGGCGTAGCGCTTCTTCTTTCTCTTCTTCGCTTATCGCCTTGGCAAAGCATTTTTTTATCTTTTTCAGATGCGGGCGAAACACGGCGAATATCCCTTTGTACAGATTGTTCTGTTCTTCGATTTTAGAGCGCTGCTCTTTCAGTTTGTTTTCTGCGGCAATCAGGTCGCTCTCCTCCGCAAGCGTTTCGTTTATTTCCGCAAGAGATTCGTTTATTTTATTGATGACCGAATAATCCTCCGTCCAGAACACCTCTCCGCCTCGTATTGCTTTTGCGCGCAAAACAAGGTCTTCGCTCAATTGGGTTTTTGTTCCGTTTGCCGCCAAAGTCGCTTGTTCGCGCGTGATTTCGGGTGCATTCTTAGAACTTAAAACGACGTTTAGATTTTTATCCGCAATACTTGCAGAAATGTCCGCCAAATAAAACAGTCCTTCGTGATTGACGTTGGACGGTATAAATCCTATGCGGATAAGGCTCTCAAAAACAATTACAACGCTAAAGACAACCGCTTCCGGCATTCTAATAAAAGACGGATCAAACACTTCTCTTAAAACACACAATATAAAACAAGTAACAAAGAGTACGAGAGGTATCCACGCCTTTTTCCGACACCACGAAATGCGACACTTTACGTAAAGCAATACGCCGATAGAAAGATACAATCCAACCATCCACGACAGTATTAAATAGTAACCCCATTCCCATTTGTATATTTTGTTGGAATACTCCAGACCTTCTGCAAAAGAAAATACTTGCTCGTGAAGATCGTTCGTAAAAACCAATAGAATCAGCGCCGCCGCAGGCAGAAACAGCAGATACCATCCTTTTGCAAGCGGTTTTCCGTCTTTGCGCCCCATACCGAGTATCGTTAGAAGCAAAACCACGGGTGCAATGCATTGTGGAATATAATAAGAATACCATAAATACCGAGTAGCGGTTTCTTCGTAAAATACGTGATATTTGAGAAGTCTGACAAAAAGGATCGCCCCCATCAGCGCTATCGCCACGATAATCCCCAAGCAAATGCTTTTGTCGGAAATGCGGCTGATCACGGACGCCGTCCAATACGCGAGGAGACCGAAGAAAATATATTGCGTCAATAACGCAATCGTTTTTTTAACGGACAAATCGGAAATATAATCGTCTACCGTTTGCAGTACACAAGCAGTAAGGAAGAAGAACGCGGCAACTGCGACATATAATAAATCTTTTTTCTTCGACCTTGTCAGATTCATTCTATTACACTCCTTTTCCTTTATATGTTGCCGCCTTGTCGCCTATGCACGAGAATTCCACTATGTCGCCTATGTCACAGTTGAGATATTCGCAAATACGAAGCAGCGTTTCCACAGAAACAGGTTCTTCTTTATATAGTTTCGTAAGCGTATTCGGCGCCAGTTCAACCGCCTTCCTGAGTTCAGAGCCGTTCATCCTTTTATCAATCAGCAATTTCCATAACTTTGAATAACAAATTTTACGCATCGATTCGCTCCTTCTGCTTTTCGTTTAAGTAGTTTATGCCATATTGATTATAACACATTTTTTTCTATAAAGACAATAGGTTATCTCTTTGATTTTATAAAATCTCTTATAAAGATGCGATTCATTCCCAAAGAAAATACAAAAGGCAGAGAAGCTCTGTCCCTTTGTTTATATATTTTCTCTAAAACTCTCGTATCGTTTCAAAACAGAAAAACGCCGGAGCATAAATTCCTGCGTTTGACATAAAGTCACGCTATAATCTATCCCTTGGTTCAATCTGTTCAGCAATATTAATAAGCAATACGCCACGCTCTCTTGCGTAACTAAAACACTTATATGCCCCGCTATCTCTCTTTTAACATAGCAAGACTAGGCTTCGGTATTGAGCAAGAGAAACAGCGCGGTTACACGTTCCTTGACGCCGACAAGATATAGAGTTACTTGAACTGGGTTCTTTGTGAGATATACAGGATAGCCCGTACGAAAACTGATTGTAAAAGCCTTTGTGCGAGAAGTGATACTATATGACAATGCAGTCACGATAACTTACAATTTCATAGACTACGATGTCCCGACAAAAGTGACAACGGAATACGTCGAAAACATAGAGCAGCAGATAGAATCGGCAGATGCGTCTGCTGTTTCTTTTATATTCAGTTCGTACAATTAGGCGGATTTTTCACCACGAATAACCTAACTTGAATTTTCAAGTTAGGTTATTATTTTTTTGTCTTTTTCGGGGTGTTTTGCGCTATTCCACCCTTATCTCAACCAATATTTTGCGTTTTGTGGACGAACGGGACGATATTACCTTTTTCGGTTTGCAAAAATTTGCGGATAATAATCCCCGATCTTCGTCGAGGACGGTGTTTATGTTATGGCATTAGCGATTTGTTAATAAATTTAAGCTCCTGATTTAATAATATCAAAACCATTTTGACATAAAAATGCAACGGACGGTTGCGTGACATATTTCGGCGCACGATATATAATTCAATTGTAAGGAGGCGCAGAATGATCGATTTCATTGCTGTCGGCAACAATATAGCGTCGAGGCGGAAAAGGCAAAATCTCACACAGGAGGAGCTTGCCAACAAACTTTTCGTGACAAGGCAGCTCGTGTCCAAATGGGAAAACGGCACGGGTGTTCCCTCCATCGACGATTTGTTGAACATGTCCGAGATCTTTCACATCACCATTGAAGAACTATTGTGTCTTGACAAAAAAATCGATGTCAATCCGGATGACATTTTTGCGGGACACGAGCGGCTGTTTGTGGTGAGGAACATCGTTGACGGCAACATAAAAATCGACATTCCGGCAAACTTTTACCGCTTTTCGCAAACGGAAAGAATGATGCTTCTCAAAGCGATAAAAGACGGAATGCTGACAACCGATATGAAAAATCTGAAACCGAGGCTTACGCCCGCCGAACAAAAATTTATGAAAACGGAGGTCACACAATGATACTCAAAAAGAAATTGCAAGACGAAAAAACGATATACGAACCTATATCGTTCGAAGAAGCCGTAGAACAACGCGCGGAAAAATCCGACTTTGTTTTTACGGACGAGGACGAAAAAGACAAATTCGAGGATGTTCTCGAAGAACTCGATGATCTCGAAGAAGAAATCGAAGATGAAAAAGATGAAGAAAACGAATCGTCGGATAAAACCGCATTGTCGTGGGATTTTGTGAAAAGCGCATTAAAAAAAGCCGAAAAAATCGCACAAAAAGGATATGGAGTGGGCGCATCGTTGGGCAATATTTTTCTAGGCGTCGATGACAAAAAGCCCGATAAGAAGAATAAGCTCGTACAAATACTTCCTTTCCTCGATGACGATGACATCCATGAAATCGTGGAAGACATCTTAAGCGATCCGGACAAATACGACGGGTTGAACCTTTGCGCGATAATGCCGTTTCTTAGCGAAAACGATTGTGACGCATTGTTCTTGGAAATCGCACTCGACAACGATAAAAAATATACGCACTCCCTCACTTCTCTTGCGCCGTTTGTGTCGGAAAAGTGTCTTACAAAACTTGTCGACAAATATGTTGAGGGCGAACTTCAAGACGTAGATATGGACGGGCTTTATCCCTTCTTGTCAAGCAAAGACGTAAAACGCTTGTTCAAATATATCGTTTCTAAAAACGACGACAAATAACTTGTCGGGTTTGTTATATTAGACAAAAACAGTTTCGCCTAAAAAAGCGAAACTGTTTTTATTTGCCAACACATTTGTCACTTTATACAATCTTTTTGCATGGATAAAGTGTCGATTCTGTCAATTATCTGAACATTTTTAATTTGTTATGAACAACTTCTATATCGAGTTTGGTGTCGTCGATAATTTCGCCGTCAAGCTCGAAACGGCTGTCGTCAAGCGCTTCGATAGTAACCTTCTTTGCGGTGTATTCTCCGCCCCAATCCGTGCCGACGTGCTTGCCTTTGAGGAACTTGAACAGGCGGAAAATGATTTTGCTCTTTTTCATTTCGCTGACGTAGCCGACGTTCAAAAGTCCGTCGTCAACGATTGCGTTTGGGCAAATGGGGATGCCGCCGCCGATGAAACCGCCGTTGCCTACACCTATCATAAACACGCTGGTGTCCTTTGTCACGCCGTCCGCAGTGATGCGAAGATGATGGAATCTCGTGTGCAAAAGCGTGTAGAACAACGAATAATAGTATGCCGCTTTGCCCTTCAACGTTTTGCAATTTGCATATTTGAGCAAGACGTCTACGTCCATGCCGCCGCCGCCCACGTTCAAGCAGCGATATTTGCCAAGTTCCATATAGTCCACGAAGCCGACCTTGCCGTTCAAGATGGTTTGCACCGCCTCTTTGACATTGGTGGAGTGTCCGGATTTTTTGATAAAATCGTTGCCGCTGCCGCAAGCTACGAGACCGAGCGTAACGTTGTCGAAGTTGTCGATTCCGCAAAGCACCTCGTGAAAAGAGCCGTCGCCGCCCATAACCACAATGTTTGTGTCCGGTATTTTTGACAATTCTCTTGCGATTTCGGTGGCGTGTCCTGCGTACTCGGTTTTATGAACGACGTATTGAGCGTTGTTATTCTTGAAAATTTCCTCGACGGTTGTGAGAGCCTTGAGGCTTTTGCCCTTTCCGCCTTGAGGATTGACGATTATGTGATACATAATGCCCTCCGCATTTTATTTGCATATAAAAATATACAAGTACATTTTAACACTTATGACGCAAAAGTCAACCTATTGTGAGTTGCGCAACAAAATGTCGAATATCTCGAACACATGTATAGTTTCTCAATCGCGATTTTCAAACTGCAATTCGTAGAGTTTGTGATAATATCCCTTGTTTTTGAGCAGTTGTTGGTGCGTACCTTTTTCGATGATTCTGCCGTTTTGAAGCACGATGATTTGGTCTGCATGTTGTATTGTGGACAATCTGTGCGCCACAACAAGCATCGTGCCGATGTTGCGGATGTTTTCAAGCGACTTTTGGATAACCACTTCGGTTTCGGTGTCGATGTTTGCGGTTGCTTCGTCAAGAATGAGAATTTGCGGTTTGTGCAAAACCGTTCTTGCAAACGACAGTAGCTGACGTTGTCCTTGTGAGAAGTTTTCACCTCTTTCGATGACCTCCTCGTCAAGTCCGTGCTCTTGCGAAGATATAAACGTATCGGCGTTGACGTACTTGCACGCCGCCTCGATTTCCTCGTCGCTGAAAGACTCGTCGTTGAGCGTAATATTGCTCCGCACCGTACCGCTGAAAAGGAACACGTCTTGAAGCATCTGTCCTATGCCCTTGCGAAGCGAATGAATATCTATTGTGCTTATATCTCTGCCGTCGATGAGAATCTGACCTTTTTGAATCTCGTAGTTACGCACGATGAGAGAAAGTATTGTCGTCTTTCCCGCACCCGTCGCGCCCACAAAAGCGCACGTTTCCTTCGGATTTATAGTGAACGACACGTCTTTGAGAATCCAATCCTCGCCCTTGTAGGCAAACCATACGTTCTTAAACTCGATTTTGCCATCGAACTTGTCCACCGTCACCGCGTCTTCCCTATCTCTGATTTCGGGCTTGACGTCAAGCAGGTTGAACAACCTCTCGGACGCGGTTATCGCCTTTTGCAAGTTGTTGAGCTGATCGGCAAGGTTTTGTATGGGGTTGAAAAAGCGCGACAGATAGAGATAGAACGCAACTATCATGCCCGCGTCCAGTCCGAATTCCATTCCGAGCCAGAACGTCACGGCAATCGAGCTGATATAAAGCAGCGTGATAAACGGACGATATATGCCGAAAGCAAGCACCACTTTGTATCTGGATTTGCGCAGATTTTCGTTCTTTTCCAAAAATTCAAGCTCTTTCTTTTGTTGACGATTGAAAATTTGGATAAGTTTCATGCCGGACAAGTTTTCGTTGAGAAAAGTGTTGAGGTCGGATATATACTGTCTTTCCTTTGTAAACACCTTTTTGACCACGTTTCTGAACACGAAAGACGTGATGAACACAACAACGATGAACGCAAGCATCACAAGCGAAAGCTGCCACGAGATGTACAGCATAATGCCGTACACGCCCACCACCGTAAGCACGTTCTTGATGACGTTCACGATGACGTTGGTAAACAAGTCGGACATCGACGCCGTGTAGGACGCAACGCGCGTAACGAGCGAGCCTACGGGCATTTCATCAAACTGATTTTGAGACAATTGCTCGATGTGCGAAAACACCTCGTTGCGCAGCGTGTAGATTATATTTTGCCCCGCCTTTTGCAAGAGCATGGACTCCCAAACGAGAAATACTTGGTTGAACACGCCTATGGCAAGATACGCCACCGCCATGCCGACGATAAACTCCACGTTTATGCCGTCCGACTTCAAGTTGTTGGTGATTTGACTGACGAAAAGAGGCAGGATTATATCCAAAACGACGTTTAGCAAAATGAGCAGCATTGCGCCAACAAATCGCGCCATTTCGGGTTTTAAGTAGCGATATATGCGGCTAAACATATCTTTTGTGGGAATATGGACGTCGCCTTTAAGTTTTTCCGCGTCGCTTTGCATTATGCCTCACCCCCTTCCACTTCTCTTTCGAGCTTTTGCAAATACACCATCTTTTTGTAGGTGGGAGATATCTCTTCAAGTCTTTGCGGAGTGTCGTATGCCTCAACCTCGCCCTTGTCGAGAACGAGTATCTTGTCAAGATGCGATACCGTCGAAACGCGCGAGGCGATGACGATGGTCGTCTTGCCCTTCCGCTCGGATTGAATGTTTGCAAGTATGGTTTCTTCCGTCTTGACGTCTACTGCCGACACCGAGTCGTCCAAAATCATAATCGGCGCGTCTTTTATGTACGCGCGAGCTATGGATATGCGCTGTTTTTGACCGCCAGAAAGAGTAACGCCTCTCTCGCCGGATACGGTTTCGTACCCCTCGGTAAACTCCTCGATGTTAGAGTGAACGTCGGCAAATTTAGCAGCGTCGTACACCTTGTCCATATCGAGTTCGTTGCAAGAGAAAGCGATATTGTTTTTGATCTTGTCGCTGAAAAGGAAATTGTCTTGCGGCACGTAACCTATGGCGTCTCTCAAACTCTCGATATTGCAATCCATGATATCGTGGCCGTCGATAAACACTTTGCCCCTTTCTATGTTGTAGAGATGCAACAGCGTGTTTACAAGCGTCGTTTTGCCGCTGCCTATCTTGCCCACTATGCCGACGCTCTCACCGGGATTGACGGTGAAAGTGATGTTTTTGAGCACGTTCGCTTCGCTTGAAGGATAGGCAAACGAGAAGTTGTCGAACCTGATTTCGCCCTTGACGTTTTCAAGCACGTACGCATTTTCGACGTTGCGGATTTCTTCCTCTTGGTCGAGGAAGTTGGTGATACGTTTTAGCGACGCTTTCGAGCGCGAGCGCATCGTCACGACTTGTCCGAGAGCAATCATCGGCCATACGAGAGTGTCGAAATACCCCACGAACGTGATAAGTCCGCCTGCCGTCATATCCACCTCGTGTCCGAAAACAAAAACGGGCGTGCCGGTGACGTATCTGTAAACGAAGTATCCGCCAAGCCCCAAAATCAAAGCCATAATCGCCGCAATGATGATCTCGATGATTGCGTCGAAAATAACCGACACTTTGACAAGCTCGATGTTTGCGTCTTTGTTTCGTTTTGCAATCTTTGCGAATGCGTGAAGTTGTTGCGTTTCTTTGACGAACGCCTTGATGACTCGTATGCCCGTAAAACTTTCTTGCGAGAAGTCGTAGAGTTTGTCGAACTCGTTTTGGCGTTGTTCCCATTTCAGAGCCATAAATTTTTCAACAAGCATACCCCACACCACTATGAGAGCGAGCGGAATAAGCAACAGACAGGACAACGCCCAGTCGAGCGAAAACATTTTGTAAAGCGCAAGAACGGACAAGAAAAGCGCGTCCACCAGCATAACCGAGCCCCAACCGAAAAACTCCTCGATCGTTTCGAGGTCGGTTGTAAACCACGCCATAACGGTGCCGACTTTGTTTTCGTGATAATAGCGTTGCGACAGCCTCTCACTCTTCAAAAACATTGTGTGACGAAGCCCCGCTTCTATGCGTTGAGAAGCGTTGAAAATGGAGAGTCGCCACATGATTCTTCCAAAGAACATCACGATAGCAACCACCATAACGCCCAAAATTATTTCTTTGAGTGCGGCTTTGTCGATTGCTCCGCCGTCGAACATATCCACGAGCTTTCCGAGATATTCGGGTATGAAAAGCTGGAACACGTCCACTGCAACAAGCCCTATCAATCCTATCAAGAACAGCCAACTGAACTTGAGATAATATTTGTTTATGTATTTTCCGAATAACATGATGAGTTTTTGATTTTTCAAAAGCGGACGCTTTTGGTTGAACTAACACGGATTATTGGCAAAAGAGAATAGAAAACCCCGCTTGCCAAAATTCCGTCAACTCGGATTTCGTCAAACGGGGTTTAAAATATTCAAACCCTCAAAATCGTTCCGAAAAAGGAACGAAATTGATTTTTACATAATTTCGCGGTAGATAGCCTCGATTTCCTTCTTACCCCAAACCTGCGGACAGGGATAAAGCGGATTTGCTTCGGCATATGCGTGCGCGATCATACGAGGCAGACGCTCTTCTTCGATGAGCTTGCCGCCGTCGCGTGACAAAATCTTTGTGGGAATGTTCATTGCGGCATTCATGTCCTCAATCCATTTGATGAACAAGTTTGCCTTTTCTTCTTTGGTGTTTCCGCCGAGGTTGATGCAGTCGGCAAGTTCGGCGAGTTTCTTGTGTGCGGATTTGCCGTATGCTTTCAAAACATGCGGAAGGATAACTGCGTTTGCAAGACCGTGAGGCACTCCGTATTCGCCGCCGAGAGTGTGCGCAACCGCGTGTACGTAACCGACGTATGCGCGAGTGAACGCTTTGCCCGCAAGGTATGCGGCCTTTTGCATTTGCACACGAGCTTCGAGATCGTCGCCGTGATCGTATGCTTGTTTGAGGTATTTGTGAATGAGCTGAACAGCCTCGACAGCCTCTTTCTTGGTTTGTCTTGTATTTTCGCCACCGATGTAAGCCTCAACCGCGTGAGTGAGCGCGTCCATACCCGTTGTGGATGTGAGGTGAGGCGGAAGCGACTTTGTAAGTTCGGGATCCATAACGACGTATCTCGGAATGAGGAACGGATCGTTGATGGGATATTTCTCGTGAGTTTCGGGGTTGGAAATGACCGCTGCAAGCGTCGCTTCACTGCCTGTACCCGAAGTTGTCGGAATTGCGACAAGCGGGGGAAGTTTGTGTCCCGTAATCATTATCTTCAAGACGCCTTTCATTTGTGGAACGCTCTTCTTGGGGCAAGCAACTCTTGCGCCGATACCCTTTGCGCAGTCCATAGCACTGCCGCCGCCGAGAGCAACGATTGCGTCGCAGTTGTTGTCATGATACATTTTGAGACCGTCTTCGATGTTTTGAATGGTCGGATTGGGGACGACGTCGTGATAGCAGCAACTCTTCATGCCCTCTGCTTCGCAAGCAGCCATGATGGGATCTGCCTTTCCGCTTGAAAACAGGAATCCGTCGGTGACGATAAGGATGCTCTTAAAGCCGTTGTCTTTGAGGAACTTGGGAAGTTGCGAAATGCTGCCCGGACCGGACAAAGTCTTTTTGCATTGATTCCACGGCAACAAAAACATTGCCAAGCGCATAGATTGCTGGAAGATACGGCAACCCATTTTTGTAAAGATGTTCATCGTTTCCCTCCGAATACGGATTAAATCCGCATATATGAGTATTAAGTAATAGTATTCTAGCACCAATTGTACAAATGCACAACAATTTAATTAACAATTGATAATGAATAATTCGCAGATTCTTTTCAATGAGTGTTTTGTTCCGTCCTCTATAAGAGGTGAACGGCGTGAACTCTAAATTAGATGTACCCCCTCTTTCCGGACACGCCGGTATTTCTCCCACCACTCAAATAAGGGCAATTCCCTACAAGATTATCTGTCGTTCGTGGAGGAGACAGTCGGCACTCGCATAGATAGGGACAATTCACTTATTATGCCACCGTCCTTTGTGCGCCAGCTACGCAACAACATGGCGCAGTCGGACGGTACAACCGTCAAGCTCGGCGCTCATATTCTCGCCGCCTTGCGGCTCGTGTTCCGTCTGCGAATAAGCACATTCCGTTAATAAGTACACCCTGAATAAGTTTTCGTTTATCCGCTTGCGTGCAAAGCACGCACACACCAAGCAGACAATCTTGCGAAACTGCGGCTTGAGTTCTTGTCCATGTCCGAACTGATAGCAAAGATTTTCTGCGCGGTAGAAAAATAAAAATTCGCATAAAAAAACGGCGATACGCTCGCGCATCGCCGTTAAAAATATGCAAATTTTTATTAGAGTTCGGAGAAATACTTGATAGTACGCACCATTTGAGAGGTATAGCTGTTCTCGTTGTCGTACCAAGAAACGACTTGAACTTGGCTGTTGCCGTCTTCCATGGGAGCAACCATAGTTTGAGTTGCATCGAAGATAGAACCGAAGCGGCTGCCGATGATATCGGAAGAAACGATTTGGTCGGTGTTGTAGCCGAAGGACTCGGTTGCGGCAGCTTTCATTGCGGCGTTGATGCCTTCAACGGTGACGTGACCTTTGACGACTGCCACGAGGATGGTGGTGGAACCGGTCGGAGTGGGAACGCGTTGTGCGGAACCGATGAGTTTGCCGTTGAGTTCGGGGATGACGAGACCGATTGCCTTTGCAGCGCCGGTGCTGTTGGGGACGATGTTGATTGCAGCCGCGCGGCTTCTTCTCAAATCACCCTTTCTTTGCGGACCGTCGAGAGGCATTTGGTCACCGGTGTATGCGTGAACCGTGGTCATGATACCGCTCATGATAGGTGCATAATCGTTGAGTGCTTTCGCCATAGGAGCGAGGCAGTTGGTTGTGCAGCTTGCAGCGGAGATGATGTTGTCGGTTGCTTTCAAAGTGGTGTGGTTGACGTTGTAGACGATTGTGGGAAGGTCGTTGCCTGCGGGAGCAGAGATGACGACTTTGCGTGCGCCTGCGTCGATGTGTGCTTGTGCTTTTGCTTTGGAGGTGTAGAAACCTGTGCATTCCAAAACGACGTCCACGCCGAGTTCGCCCCAGGGAAGTTCTGCAGCTTTTGCTTTTGCGTAGATGGTGATCTTCTTGCCGTCGACGACGATGTAACCGTCTTCTTTGATCGTGCCGTCCTCGTTGAGAACTGCTTCACAGCTTTCTACCGTGTGAGAATTTGCGTAGTTGCCTTGTGTTGAGTCGTACTTAAGAAGATGAGCGAGCATCTTGGGGCTTGTGAGGTCGTTGATAGCGACAATTTCATAACCCTCTGCACCGAACATTTGTCTGAATGCAAGACGTCCGATACGACCAAAACCGTTGATAGCGACTTTTACGTTTGCCATTATAAATTCCTCCATAAAGGTGTATTCCTGATTTGATTGGATTTCCAACCGCAATTATTTTACAATTATTACGAAAAATATGCAAGTGTTATTAAAGGATTTTTTTATCGAATAAAAAAACGAACGTTCGGCGCAACTTTCCGTCGAGCCGAACTGCTTAATCTCGTTTTATTATTTTTGTTTTATTATTTGCAACAAATCAGTCTGCAAGGAAAGTGAGTTTTCCGTACACCAAAACGCTGATAAAATCGATAGGCCACACGAACACGAACAGCGCAAAGGACAACAATCCCGTGACGAGCGTATGACGTTGCCTCGTTTGCGAATATTTTGCAAAGCGGTATATAAACGTCATTGCCCAACCGAAAAAGAACTCTATGGCGCATTTCGACGTAAGCGAAAGGTTGTCGAATCTTGCAGTGGCGGTAGTGCCTGCGACGTCGTCGGCTTCGAGCGGAAGCACGATTGAAAAAGTGCTGCCCTTGCCTTTTTTGCTTTTTACGTAAACCTCTCCGCCGTGGTCTTTCATAATCTCGCGCACGACGTAAAGTCCCACGCCCTGACTGTTGCCCGACGAGCGCGCTTTGTCCTCGGTGTAAAATTGGTCGAAAACGTAAGGCAAACTCTCTTTTGAAATGCCTATGCCGTTGTCGCGAACGTAAAGAATGAAGCGTTTGCCCTTTTTCTTTGCGCCGATTTTCACCGTCTGACCTTTGTCGGAGTATTTCACCGCGTTTGAAAGGAGATTCTGCACGACTCTTTCCATTTGTCCCTCGTCAACTCTGACTTCGACGTCGGGGATTTTGCCCACTTTGAGTTTTATATCCCTCGCCTGCGCAAGCGGACGAAGTTTCTCAATCGTTTTGCCGAAGAAGTTTCTTGCCGGATGCAAAGTTTTGTGTGCGGATTGTTTTCTTATCTCGGCGTTGGACGACTCCACCATGCCTATAACCATCTCGTTCATTTGGTCTGTTTTTTGGATGATTAGTGCAGGATAGTCCTTATCGTCCATGCCGTCGGAAATGCACTCGGCGTATCCGGAAATAATCGCAAGCGGAGTTTTCATATCGTGCGCGACGGAAGCGATGGACTTGTTTGCCCTAAGCGACGAATCCGTTTCGCTGTCTTTGAGTTTGAGCATTGCAACGCGCAATGCTTCAAGCCTTACGGCAATCGAATGATACGTTCCGAAGCCACGCGTTTCAACGGGGTCGTACAAGTCGCCCTCTTGCAATTTCGCAAGCGTTCTTTCGATTCTCAAAATCTCGTTTCTGTTCAGCATACGCCGTTTAACCTCTTATTTCGTGCAGATAAACTGTTGTTTTTGCGATTTGCCATTTCAATCTTGCCACTTATAGCCAAGTCCCCATACGGTCACGACATTGTTGATTCCGACCTTTGAGAGCTTATCGCGAAGCCTTGCAATCGTCACCGCGACAGTGTTTTCGTCAATGTATTCATCGACGCCCCAAACATCGTCTATGAGCTTTTGTTTGGGCATAATCTGATTTTCATGTATTGTAAGATAGTCAAGGATTTTGAACTCCTTTGCTGTCAGATTCAACGGTTCGCCGTCCACTTTCGCCTCGTATCTCGATGACGAAATCATGAGGCTTCCATAGTGTCTATCGCCCGACGGAACGGCGTTGAACTCATAGTACCTTCTAAGTTGCGCGCCAACTCTCATAACCATTTCTTTGAACGAAAACGGCTTTGTGATGTAATCGTCCGCGCCGAGATCGAACATGCGTACTTTGTCGTCCTCCGTCACTTTTGCCGACACGACGATTATCGGCATCGTCATGGTTTTTCGGAGCGTTTCGCACACCGTGAACCCATCGATTTTGGGCATCATGATATCAAGCAACGCAAGGTCGGGCTTTATCTCGCTTGCTTTTCTCAATGCGTCTGCGCCGTCAAACGCCTGGTAGACTTCATGCCCTGCCTTTTCGAGATAACTCTTCATCATATCGGATATTTCGACATTGTCATCTGCTATAAGTATCTTTCTCATATCAATCTCCGCTTTTGTATTTCGCTTTTATTCTACAATAATATTCTGCTTATTTCCACATTTTTTTACAATCCGTATTCGCAAGTCGCAATTTTCCTTTGTGCGTCTTCAAAATATCTCTTATATGCCTTTTGGCAATACCACGCATGCTTATCCTCTTCGGGCTTTTCAGGCAATTTATACGAGTATCTGCCGTTGACTTTCCAGCCGTTGAGCATGCCTATGTCAAAAGCGTTCGTAGGACAATTGAAAGAGCATCTGGTGCACATAACGCAGTCGCCGCCAAAGCTGAACTTGCCGTTTCCGTCCATTTTGATGTTGCCAACGGGACAATTTTTTGCGCATGCGCCGCATTTTATACACTTGTTGCCGTCAACCTTGAAAAATCTTCCGTTGACTTTCATTGCCGGTTGTTCGATGCGCACCACCCATGCCACAAATCTTCCGAACGGAACTTTGGAAAGTTTATGCTCGACGCCGCAAATTACTTCCCTTGCCTCGACGGAAGCAAGTTGTTCAAGCGTGTTTTTCATCCTTGCCGCCATTTCTTCGGTATGCCTGAAAATCATATTGTACGGCATAACGTAATGATATTCGCTCATAAGCACATAACCTTTCTTTTTCATTATATCATTGAATTTGATTGACGACACGTTGTTGATTTTTAACGGTTCGCCCGACGTTTTGACGATGAAATATTGTTTTGTGCCATTTGCTTTCGGCAAAGCTTTTGCAAGGTCGAGCATTATGTAGGGCGCATTAAATCCGTGGATGGGATAGGCAAATCCGACATAGTCGAAGTTGTTTGGATCCGGCAAGTTTTCAAAGCCCTTTTTCACCGTGTACAGCGTGGTTTCGACGCCGTTTTTTTCAAATTCGCTCTTATATATATCGCACGCTTTTTTCGTATTGCCCGTGCCCGAAAAGACGTATATTATTGCGTTTTTCATGGTTTTCTCCTTCACTCACTTTATTTTTCGCCTTAATACACGGTGTATCTTGCAACGTGATTGCCGTCGTAAAAATAGGTCGTGTTTTCGCCTTTTGCGTGAGTATCGTACCAAACTTGCGCATAAAACGGCATAAATTTTGACAATCTGTCATAGTCCCACGGGCTAGGCTGACAGCACTCGGGACACCAATGTCCCGCTTTGAGCACGCAATACGGCGAAGCCCAAAAACGATGTCCGTCGTGGCACTCCCATTCGAGTTTTGTGTACAAATCGCCCTTTTTCATGCTCGTAGACAAGCACTTACCGCCCCTGAACGCCGCCGCGGACTGCATATCTTCAATATCGAGTTCGTCGTCGCTCTTGCTTTCGTCATAGCCGTGGTCGAGGATATAGCCGTGTTCTTTGAGCTTTGTGATATCTCTCATATCGTCGTAATCGACGTCGCCGTCGGCAAGTTGTCCGTGCGCCAAAATCGGGAACTTGCTCCAATCGCTCGGCAAACATTTGAGATTTTCTTTGCTTCCGAAAAATGCCTTTACTTTGCCTGCCTGATTGCTACTCACCCAATATCTTGGTGCATTGTCGTCTTTAAGCAGTCTCTCTATGGCAAGTTTGGACACGAGTTTTGCAGGCACTAACTTTCCAAGTCTGTAATATTCGTGTTGTGACAGTATTTCTTGCCAGTAATCCTTTATATCCTCATGCTGAAAATCAAAATAATCGTTCAGAATATGGCTGTCCTGAAACCACATACAGTGGAAGTTACGAATGGAATTCCACTGCGGTTTCATATATTTTTGCGTCGAACCGCCGATAATCTTGAAGCCCTCGTCAAATGTATCGTATCCCGTCACTCTGTTGCATGCACCGCCGCCAATGTTGTAACACTTCTTCCAGAACTTCTCTTCGAGTTGTCCGCTTGCGTCCTTTTCGACGAGCCTGCGCATCAAAAGACCGCTGTCGCGCGCCGTAACCCACTCTATCGGCGCGTTGAAGCAGGTGTGAAACATCAGCCCGTCCTTCATATTGTTGGTGAGCAGTCTGTTGTGAAGCATACCCGTCTGACGAAGCACCGCCCATTGCTTTACGTCGCTGTCGAGAACGTATCTCTCACCCTTGATTTTGCTTGCAGAATACTCGTCGTACGTGCTCGATATAAGCGGATCCCCCACTCTCCCCCAGGGGTGCTTGTAATTGCGGTTGCCGTATATCGCAACAGTGGAAATATGCACGAGTTTGGGCTGATTTTCCTTTATCTCGGACACTGAATCCACGATATTCATTGCACCGATGCGGTTACATCTGTCTGTAAGCACGGGATAGTGGTCGGCAGTCGGAGGAATGACTGCGGCGAGATTGAGAACGTAATCGCTGTTTGCCACAAGTTTTCTGCAATCTTCCTTTTCCGCCAAATCGCCGAAAATAACCTCGATTCTGCCTCCGTATTTACGCTTCCATTCTTTTGCACACTTGCGTTCTCTTCTTTCGTTCAAAAGCAATACTTTAAGCTTTTCGACAACCCCGCTCTCCATGAGTTGCATGACAGTTTCAAGTCCCATATTTCCGCTTGCTCCGGTGAGTGCAATGATTTTTCCCATATATGTGCCTCCTTTGTTTACGCATATATTATCGCACCCCGCCCTTGCAGAAGTCTTGACAAAAACATTACAATTGAGCCTAATTTCGACAAAATACACACTGTTTTGTAAGAGTTTTGTAAGATATTCGAAACGGACTTGCGGATTCGAAAAGTCTATAAATTTCAAATAATCGTTTTTTTTTGCGTGATTAAGCATAAAAAAAATCCACCGAAAATTCGGTGGATTTCTTGTTTTTTAAGGACTCAATCAGATGAGTTTAAGAATGCAAGTTTCTGCTGCGTCGCCGCGACGAGTGCCGGTTTTAAGGATACGGGTGTAACCGCCGCCTTGTCCGAGCTCGTTCTTGCGTGCGTCATACTTGGGAGCATACTCTTTGAACATCTTTTCGATAAGGGGATGTTTTGTATCTTTGATGCGCGCTCTGAAAGCGGATTTGGATTCCTTTTCACCCTTGATCTCTTGAAGATCGACGAGTTCAGCCATAAGTCTGCGACGTGCTGCGAGCTTCTTGGGGCCGTCGTTGGTGAAAACGACTTCTTTCTTTGCGCCCTTTGCGTCGGCGACGGTCTTTGTGACCTTCACGTCGTCTTGGTAAGCTCTCATTGCGATAGTGATATATTTTTCAGCGAGGCTTCTGACTGCTTTTGCACGGTCGACAGTCGTTTCGATTTGACCGTACCAAAGAAGCTCGGAAACCTGATTTTTAAGCATAGCCATTCTTTGGTCTGTGCGTTTTCCTAATTTAGACATAGTGTTCCTCCTGTGCTCTTAGTCCTCTTGGGCCTTCAAGCCGAGGCCGAGGTCTTCGAGTTTCTTGACAACTTCTTCGAGTGATTTTCTGCCGAGGTTTCTCACTTTGAGCATATCGTCTTCCGTGCGCTTCGTGAGGTCTTCGACTGTGTGGATGTTTGCGCGTTTCAAGCAATTGTACGAACGCACCGAGAGATCGAGATCTTCAACGGACATTTCCAAAACCTTGACCTTGCTGTCGGTCTGCGGCTCGACAAGGATTGACTTGTCGCCCATGTTTTCAACCAAATCGACAAAGAGTTTGATGTGGTCGTTCATGATTTTTGCAGCAAGAGAGGTGATTTCCTTTGCAGAGGTCGTGCCGTCGGTCGTAACTTCGAGGGTAAGTTTGTCGAAGTCGATGCTTTGTTCGACACGAGTGCTTTCAACTGCATAGTTGACTCTCACGACCGGAGTGTAGATCGAATCGATCGGAATGTAACCGATGGATTGATGATGGTCTTTGTTTTGGGAAGCGGGAACGTAACCTCTTCCGCAATCGACGAAGATGGTCATATCGATTGATGCGCCCTCGTCCAAAGTGCAGATGACTTGGTCGGGATTCATCACTTCGATGCCGGTGGCGCATTGGATATCGCCTGCCGTAACCGTGCCGACTGTGTTTGCAAAGAGTTTGCATTCTTGTTTGCCCGCGGTCTCGAGACTGCTGATTGCTTTGAAACGAACAGTTTTGAGGTTGAGGATAATTTCGGTAACTTCCTCTTTCACGCCCTTGATTGTGGAGAATTCGTGATCGACTCCCGCGATCTTGATGCCGACTGCCGCAGCACCGGGAAGCGCGGAAAGAAGAATACGACGCAAGCAGTTGCCGATCGTCGTGCCGAAGCCTCTTTCAAGCGGCTCGACGACGAATTTGGCATAGTTTTTGCTTTCGTTCTCCGTGCAAGTTATCTTGGGACTTTTGATTTCCATCATAACTGTATCCTCCGATCAAATTATTTTGAGTACAACTCGACGATAAGGTGTTCTTGGATGTCGAGGTCGATGTCGCTTCTTTCGGGAAGAGCGACGACCTTGCCCGTGAGTGTAGCGTTGTCAAATTCGAGCCATTTGACGAGGCTGAGGTTTTTGGTCTCTTTGACGGCATTCCACATTGCGGAATCTTTCTTGTTTTCTTTGACTGCCACGACGTCGCCTGCTTTGACGAGGTAGGACGGAATGTCCACTGTCTTGCCGTTGACGGTGATGTGACCGTGGTTGACGATTTGGCGAGCCATAGCTCTTGAAGTGCCGAGGCCGAGACGATAAACGACGTTGTCAAGTCGTCTTTCGATCAAAACAAGCATGTTGTCACCGGTGACGCCGCGCATTTCGGATGCTCTGTCATAGTACATCTTGAACTGCTTTTCGGTCACGCCGTAGTAACGTTTGGTCTTTTGTTTTTCACGAAGTTGAACGCTGTAGCCGCTTGCTTTCTTTCTTCCCTTGCCGTGATCTCCGGGAGGTGCGTACTTTGTGAGAAGGGGGCATTTTGTAGAACCGCACTTCTCGCCCTTGAGATAGAGTTTGCAACCTTCACGTCTGCAAAGACGGCAATCTGCTCCTGTATATTTAGCCATAGTTTAAGTCCTCCTAATTACAGTCTTCTCGCCTTGGGCGGACGGCATCCGTTGTGAGGAATCGGAGAAACGTCTTGAATGAGCGTAACTTCGATACCGACGTTTGCGAGTGCGCGGATTGCGCTCTCTCTGCCTTGACCGGGACCTTTGACGTAGACTTCAACGCTTCTCATACCTTGATCGTATGCAACTTTGGCTGCGTCTTCGCTGACCATTTGTGCTGCAAACGGAGTGGACTTACGGCTGCCGCGGAGTTTGAGTTTGCCTGCGGAAGACCAAGAGATTGCGTTGCCGTTCATATCGGTGATAGTAACGATTGTGTTGTTGAAAGAAGCGTGGATATGCACTTGACCTTTTTCAACGCGTTTGATATCTTTTCTTTTCTTAATAGCTTTTCTTGCGATACCTGCCATAGTCTAGCCTCCTTATTTCTTGCTGCGGCTGACTGCGCGCTTGGGACCTTTTCTCGTACGAGCGTTTTGTTTGGTGTTTTGACCACGTACGGGAAGTCCTTTTCTGTGACGAACGCCGCGATAGCAACCGATTTCCATCAATCTCTTGATATTGAGACCGACTTCTCTTTTGAGGTCGCCTTCGACGTGCAAATGTTGTTCGATGTAATCACGAATGAGACTGACTTGATCTTCGCTCAAATCCTTGACGCGAATATCGGGATTGATGCCGGTCTCTTTCAAAATCTTTTGAGAAGTTGCAAGGCCGATACCATAGATGTAGGTAAGTCCGTATTCAACTCTCTTGTCGCGCGGAAGATCCACGCCGGCGATTCTTGCCATTTTCTACCTCCGAAATAGTGAAAAAAGTGTTTTTATATATGCCACGCATAGGTAGTTGCCGTAAGATTTGGAATGAAGCAACCAGCCGCCCTACGCTTTTTGCCGAATTTTACTTTTGATGAAGAGGCGGAGCATTGCCTCAAAACGTCAAAAGCCCGACGCATCAATCAACCTTGACGTTGTTTGTGGTTGGGATACTTTGAGCAGATAACCATAACTCTGCCGTTTCTTTTGATAACTTTGCATTTGTCGCACATAGGCTTGACGCTGGGTCTGACTTTCATAGTTAACCTCCTGAATGAGTCCTTTGTTTTCGATTTTGTTTCGATATGACCTTATTTGTTGCGGTAGATTATTCTGCCTTTTGTCAGGTCGTACGGCGACATTTCGATTTTGACTTTGTCGCCTTCGAGAATTCTTATGTTGTTGATACGCAACTTTCCGCCGAGATATGCAAGAATCTCATGGCCGTTTGTGAGCATCACTCTGAATTGAGTTTTGGGCAAAACTTCGATGACTTTGCCTTCGGTTTCGATAACGTCTTCTTTTGACATAGAGTCCTCTTATTTGTTGTTGTCGTTGTAAAAACGGAGTGCGCTGAACAGTTCTTGGTCAAACACCTGTGTTCCGTTTTTAAGTTTTTCCGCAATCTTTTCGAGCACGTCGCCCGTAGATTGGAGATGTTTTACGTTTTTGAGCTTCGCGTTTTTGATGTGGCGCAGATTTCCGTCCGCAATTCTCACCGTGTTTTCGTCCACAATCTCGACTACGGCGTAATACGCACCTTGGTCGCGACCTGCTTTTGAATAAACGATTGAACCGATTTCCATATCAAAGCGTAAGTATTTCAGCTCCGTTTTCTGTCAGAGCAACAGTGTTCTCATAGTGAGCGGAAGGTTTGCCGTCCAGCGTGACGCATTTCCAACCGTCCTCGAGCGTTTGCCACGTGCCCATATTGACCATAGGTTCGATTGCAAGCACCATACCCACTTCGAGTTTCGGACCGTGTCCTGCTTTGCCGTAATTCGGCACAGCGGGATCCTCGTGCATTTCTCTGCCGATTCCGTGGCCTACCATCGACCTCACCACACCGTATCCGCGCGATTCGTTGTAAACCTGCACGGCGTGGGATATATCTCCCAGTCGTCCGCCTGCCTTGAACTGCTTGACGCCCTCGAAAAAGCTCTCTCTCGTGGTGTCCACGAGGCGTTTTTTCTCTTCGCTTACCTCGCCTACGAGGAAGGTTCTTGCTGCGTCCGCTTGCCAGCCCTTGAAAACAAGTCCGCAATCGACACCGATTATCTCGCCTTCTTTGAGCCGTCTGTCCGAGGGAAATCCGTGCACTACGACTTCGTCTATCGAAGCGCATATCGTGCCGGGGAATCCGCCGTATCCGAGGAAGGACGGAGTCGAGTCGTGCCTTTTGATGTAATCGTAGGCAAATTCGTCAAGACGCTTTGTGGACACACCCGGTTTCACTCTGTCGCCGAGGAAGAGCAAGCAATCTCTGAGGATTGCGCCCGATTTCCTCATACATTCGATTTCGTGCGGGCTTTTGATGTTAATCATTCAAGCACCTTCTTGATGTCCGCAAAGATTTCTTCTTTCGTGCCGTTGGCTTTGATGTCGACGACTTTGTTTTGCGAACGATAGTAATCGATGAGCGGTTGAGTTTGGTCGCTGTAGACTTTAAGTCTGTTTTTCACGGTTTCGGGCTTGTCGTCGTCACGGATGAAAAGTTCCTTTCCGCAACGCTTGCATGTAGTTTCGCCGTTGAGCATTGAAACGTGATATGTTTCTCCGCACACGCAAACCCTTCTGCCTCCGAGTCTTGAAACGATGGTTTCAAACGGTACGTCGATGTTGATTGCAAGGTCGATTCTGGCAACCTTGTCGAGAGCCTCTGCCTGAGCGATTGTTCTGGGAAATCCGTCAAGGATGTATCCGTTTTTGCAATCCTCTTGCGAAAGTCTGTCTTCGACCAAGCCGATGACCACTTCGTCGGGAACGAGTCCGCCCGATTCCACAAAAGCTTTTGCTTTCAAACCGAGAGGAGTGCCTTCCTTCATGTTGCGACGAAGGATGTCACCCGTCGAGATGTGAGGAACCTTGAATTCCTCCGCAATCATTGCCGCTTGCGTACCTTTTCCTGCGCCCGGAGCGCCTAATAATATAATATTTTTCATAATTATTTATTATAGCACTTTTTCGCTTCGATGGCAAACAAATCATTGATTGATTTGCGCCACCGAGCAAAAAATTTGGGTTTGTTTGTCGATTCGCTTATTTGAGGAAGCCTTTGTAGTGCTTCATCATAATTTGCGATTCGAGTTGCTTGTTGAGTTCGAGTGCGACGGACACGACGATGAGCAAACCTGTTGCGGAGAACGAGTTCGCAAACGGGAGAGCCGGAGCCGCCCAAGTGCCGTTGCCCATTGCAAGAGCTCTGAAGATGAAAGTCGGGATGAGTGACAAGCACATGAGGAACACCGCTCCGAAGAAGGTGATTCTGTTGTTGATCTTCTTGAGGAAGTCGCTTGTCGGTTTGCCCGCTCTTATGCCGGGGATAAATCCGCCGTATTGTTGAATGTTTTTGGATACGTCTTCGGGATTGAACTGGATTTGAGCATAGAAATAGCTGAATCCGAGGATAAACAATGCCAAAAGTACGTAGTAGACCGCGGTGCCGCTTCCCATGTATTGAGCATACCAAACTGCCGCTTCGGTGTTGCTGAAGAAGAGTTGGATGATCATTTGCGGGAACATAAGCAAGGACGATGCGAAAATGATAGGCATAACGCCGCTACCGTTGACGCGGATGGGGATATACGTGGATTGACCGCCGTACATCTTGTTGCCCTTGATTTGTTTGGAGTACTGCACCGTGATTCTTCTCTCTGCACCGTCCATAAAGACGATAAACGTAAGCACTGCCACAACGACGAGAATAAATCCGATGATGTTCCAGATATAAGTCCATTCGTTGCCGACGAGCTTGAAAGATTCCGCCATAGTCGTGCCTGCGGTTGAAAGAATACCGATGAAGATGATGATTGACGTACCGTTGCCGATGCCGTACTCGGTGATTCTTTCGCTCAGCCACATGACCATGACGCTACCGCCCACGAGAAGAACGATTGTGAGAGCCATTGTGAGGATGGGGTTATCCGCACCCGATTCGAATGAGAACACGTCGATAAAGTAACTCTTGAAAGCCACGACGATACCGATTGCTTGCACGACTGCGAGCACGACGGCAACGATTCTCGTGATTTGCGTGAGTTTCTTTCTGCCTTCTTCACCCTCTTTGGACATCTTCTCCAGCGCAGGAATAACCAGCGCGAGAAGCTGCATGATAATCGACGAGTTGATAAACGGCAACACGCCGAGTGCAAACAAGGTGGCGTTCTGCATCGATCCGCCCGTAATAACGTTGAGGATGCTCAAAAAGTCGCTTGAAAAAGCTTCCGCTTGTTGCATCGCCGCAATGTTGAAGGTCGGGATGGGGATGTAACATCCGATTCTATAGACGAGGATAAGAGCGAGGGTAATCCATATCTTCACTCTTATTTCCTTCGACTTGAATGCGTTTTTGAGAGTCTCAAACATTATAGCACCTCTGTTGTGCCGCCTGCCTTTTCGATTTTTTCAATTGCAGACGCGGTGAATTTGTTGGCTTTGATCGTAAGCTTCTTTTCAAGTTCGCCGTTGCCGAGGACTTTGAGTCCGTAAGGCTCGACTTTCTTGATGACGCCGCTTGCGACAAGCTCATCGATACCGACAACTGCTCCGTCTTCAAATCTGTTGAAAACGTCGATGTTGACTGTGTTGTAGACGTGTGCGAATCTCTTGTTGTTGAAACCGATCTTCGGAAGTCTTCTGGTCATCGGCATTTGGCCGCCTTCGAAGTTGGGACGTACGCCGCCACCGCTTCTTGCCCATTGACCTTTGTGTCCACGAGTAGATGTTTTACCCATGCCGGAGCCTACGCCGCGACCAATTCTCTTGGTTGTGGTTCTTGCGCCCTCTGCAGGTTTAAGATCTTGAATATTCATATGCTCCTCCTCACGCTTCCTCAACCTTGACAAGGTGAGAAACTTTTGCGATCTTTCCTCTCACGCAAGCGTCGTCAACGAAAGTTCTGGAATTGCCGATTTTGTGCAAGCCCATAGCTTCGAGATTGGCTTTTTGGTTTTTGAGGATGCCGTTTGCGCTCTTAACGAGAGTAACTTTGATCATTTTGACTTCTGCTTTTGCAGCCGCTTTCTTTGCCATAGTACACCTCCCGATTAGTCAGCCACGACGTCTACGCCGCGAAGTTGCGCGATTTGCTCTGCGTTGCGAAGGCTCATAAGTCCTTCAAGCGTTGCTTTTGCGCTGTTGATGGGGTTGTTTGAGCCGAGGGATTTGGTTCTGATGTCCTTCACGCCTGCGGTTTCGAGCACCATACGGACTGCACCGCCCGCGATGACGCCGGTACCTTCTTCGGCAGGAAGGAGAAGAACTTGACCACGACCGAACTTACCCGTCGTTGCATGAGGAATTGTGTTGCCTTTCAAAGAAACAGTCACGAGATTGCGTTTTGCAAATTGCGTTGCTTTCTCGATTGCTTCGGGAACTTCAGCCGCTTTGCCCATGCCGAGTCCCACTCTGCCGTTGCCGTCACCGACTACGACAAGTGCGGAGAAACGCATGTTTTTGCCACCTTTGGTGGTCTTTGTGACACGGTTGACAGCGATGAGTTTCTTGTTCAAACCATCGTTCTCTTCTCTGTTTCTATCGTTTCTTCTATCACGATTTTCTGCCATAATTCCTCCGATTAAAACTCAAGACCGGCTTCTCTTGCGCCGTCGGCGAGAGCTTGCACTCTGCCGGTGTAAAGATAGCCGCCTCTGTCGAACACGACTTCTTTGATGCCGATTGCCTGAGCTTTTTCAGCAATTGCCTTGCCGACGACTTTTGCAACGTCGCTCTTGGAAAGTTCCGCAGTTTGAGCTGCGATTGCTTTTTCGAGGTCGGATGCAGCGCAAAGAGTGTTGCCCTTCACGTCGTCGATCACTTGAGCATAGATATGGTTTGTGCTTCTGTACACGCAAAGACGAGGTCTTTGGGCAGTGCCGCTGACTTTCTTTCTGACTCTTGCGTGACGAATGATTCTATCTGCGTTTTTATCTTTTTTGCTTATCATACTTCACCTCAATTACTTCGTGGCTCTCTTGCCGACCTTGTGGATGACGGTCTCATCCTTGTAGTGAATACCGTAGTTGTGATACGGTTCAACCGGTTTGATAGCCTTGATGGTTGCAGCGGTTTGACCGACGAGTTGGCGGTCAATGCCCTTAACGACGATTTCGAGGGGTTGCGGTTGCGCAAAAGTGATGCCTTCGGGAGCGGTGAACTCAACGGGATGAGAAAATCCGATGTTGAGAGTCATCTTGTTGCCCGAAAGAGTGACCTTATAACCTACGCCGTTGACGATGAGGCTCTTTTCAAAACCTTTGGTTACGCCAACCACCATGTTGTGGATGAGAGCGCGGTAAAGTCCGTGCAATGCGCGATGGTCTTTGTCGTCGGTGTGACGAGTGCAAACCACGTGTCCGTCCTCGACTTTGACGTCGATGGATTTGTCAACCGTTTGGGAAAGTGCGCCGAGGGGGCCTTTCACCGTAACGAGGTTGTTGTTGATATCAACTGTAACACCTTGCGGAATGGCAATAGGTGCTCTACCGATTCTTGACATAGCGCGCCTCCTTACCAAACGTATGCGAGCACTTCGCCGCCGACGTGTTGTGCTTTCGCTTCCTTATCGGTGAGGATACCCTTGGAAGTGGAAAGGATTGCGATACCCATTCCGTTGAGAACCTTGGGAAGATTGTCCACACCTGCGTAGACGCGAAGACCGGGTGTAGAAACTCTCTTAAGACCGGTGACGACCTTTTGTCCCTTGACGGGAGCATATTTGAGAGTGATGACGATGTTGTTTTGAACATTGCCGTCCACAACCTCAAATCCTTTGACGTAACCTTCTTTTACGAGGATTTCTGCGATTGCCACCTTGATTTTGCTCGCCGGAACTTCAACCGTTTCGTGCTTTGCGGTCAAGGCATTTCTAATTCTTGTAAGCATATCTGCAATTGGATCAGTCATTTTTAGTGCCTCCTCTTACCAACTTGCCTTCTTCACTCCGGGAAGCTCGCCTTTGTATGCGAGGTTTCTGAAGCAAACTCTGCAAATACCGTACTTTTTGAGCACGGCGTGGGGACGTCCGCAAATACGGCAACGTGTATATTCACGCGTCGAGAACTTTTGTGGTCTTTGTTGCTTGATTTTCATTGATGTTTTGGCCATAGTTCACTCCTTACTTCGCAAAAGGCATACCGAGCAACTTGAGAAGTTCTCTTGCCTCTTCGTCAGTCTTTGCCGTTGTAACGATGCAAATATCGAAACCGCGAACCTTTTCGACTTTGTCGAATTCGATTTCGGGGAAGATGAGTTGCTCTTTCACGCCGACTGCGTAGTTGCCTCTTCCGTCAAAAGACTTCGAAGAGATTCCGCGGAAGTCGCGGACTCTGGGGAGCGCGATGGAAATGAACTTATCGAGGAAGTCGTACATTCTGTTGCCGCGAAGGGTAACTTTTGCACCGACGTTCATACCTTCTCTCACCTTGAAGTTTGCAACGGATTTCTTTGCCGTAGTGATAACCGGTTTTTGGCCTGCAATCATTTTGAGCTCTTCCACTGCAAGTTGCAGGGATTTGCTGTTGTCTTTGCAGTCGCCCAAGCCCATGTTAAGCACGATTTTCTCAAGACGAGGAACTTCGTTAATGTTCTTGTAGCCAAAGCGTTTGATGAGAGCCGGTACGACCTCTTCGGCATACTGTTTTCTCATGCGATATCTTTCAGCATTACCAGCATTCGTCTTATCGGTTGCAGTTGCTTTAGCAACCTGATTTTTCTTTTCTGCCACGATATTACCTCCGATTTATCAGTCCTTCTTATCTTCGGACTTTTCTGCTTTCTTTTTTGCGGCTTTCTTTGCCACTTTCTTTGCAGATGGTTTCTTCTCGTCCAAAGACGCACCGCACTTGGGGCATACGCGGACGGATTTTTGTTTGCCGTTCACGTCTTTCACTTCGTGCTTGACTCTGACGACGTCGCCGCAGCTTGCGCAAACATGCATAACGTTGGATGCATCGATTGTGCCTTCTTGCTTGATGATGCCGCCCTTTTCTTGTGCGTTTCTGGGCTTTTTGCTCTTTGAAATGATGTTGACGCCTTCAACGTAGATTCTGCCGGTATCGGGAACGACTTTGAGGACTTTGCCCACTTTGCCTTGATCCTTGCCGGTGATAACCATAACGTTGTCGCCTTTCTTAACACTCAATTTTGCCATAATAGTTGTCCTCCTTACAGCACTTCGGGTGCGAGAGAGATGATTTTGGTGTAATCCTTGTCACGAAGTTCTCTTGCGATAGGCCCAAAAATACGAGTGCCTTGTGGTTGTTTTTGGTTGTCGATGATGACCGCCGCATTGTCGTCGAACTTGATGTGGCTGCCGTCCTCGCGTTGAAGACCGAACGTCGTGCGGACGATAACCGCTTTGACGACGTCGCCTTTCTTGACCTTGCCGCCCGGGATTGCCGATTTGACGGATGCGACGATGACGTCGCCGATGTTTCCGCTTCTTCTGAAAGAACCGCCCAGGACTCTGATGCACATAATTTCTTTGGCTCCGCTGTTGTCAGCGACTTTGAGCCAACTCAATGGTTGAATCATAGCGTTCCTCCTATTATTTGGCTTTCTCGACTATTTCGACGAGTCTCCAGCACTTGTCCTTGGAAAGAGGACGAGTTTCTTGGATAAGCACCTTGTCGCCGATGCCGCATGCGTTGTTTTCGTCATGCGCTTTGAACTTCTTGGTGCGGTTTACGATTTTCTTGTAGAGGGGATGTTTTACGCGTTCGCTGACTGCGACGACGATGGTCTTGTCCATCTTGTCGCTAACAACGATACCCACTCTTTCTTTTCTCAAATTTCTTTCTTCCATATTATCCTCCGATTAGCCCTTTGCCTCGTCTTTTGCGCGAGCAATTTCTCTTTGACGGATGACAGTCTTGATACGGGCAATGTCGCGACGAGTTTCAACGATAACCATGGGGTTTGTCAATTGATTCGTGGCGTTTTTGAAGCGGAGGAAAAACAATTCCGACTTCAATTCGTTGAGCTTGGTTTGAAGCTCCTTATCTGTCATTTCCAAAACTTGTTTTGATTTCATGCTTCACCGCCTTCGGCACCGTTGACGTCCTCTGCTCTGACAAACTTGCACTTGACGGGAAGTTTGTTTGCAGCAAGACGCAATGCCTCTTTTGCTACTGCTTCGTCGATACCTGCGATTTCAAACATCACACGGCCCGGCTTGACGACTGCTACCCAGTATTCGGGAGAACCTTTACCTGAACCCATACGAGTTTCGGCAGGCTTCTTGGTTACGGGTTTGTGAGGGAAAATATCCACCCAGACTTGACCGCCACGACGGATGTATCTCGTCATAGCGACACGAGCTGCTTCGATTTGGTTGGAGGTAATCCAGCCCGGCTCTGTCGAAACAAGACCGTATTCGCCGTATGCGACGATGTTGCCCTTGTTTGCTTTGCCTTTCATTCTGCCACGCATTTGGCGACGTCTTTTGACGCGTTTAGGCATTAACATTATTGATTTCCTCCTTCAAGTGGATTTTTGCCAAGGATTTCGCCCTTGTAGATCCAGCATTTGACGCCGATTGCGCCGAACGTGGTATTTGCGGTTGCGACACCGTAATCGATGTCCGCGCGGAGAGTTTGAAGAGGAATGGAGCCTTCGCGGTATTGTTCGCTTCTTGCGATTTCAGCACCGTCGAGTCTGCCGCTGACCATCGTCTTGACGCCCTTTGCGCCCGCTTTCATAGCCTTGGACATTGCTTGTTTCATTGCGCGACGGAAGGAAGCGCGTCCTTCGAGTTGTTTTGCAATACCTTCCGCAACGAGTTGAGCGTCTGCATCGGGATGTTTGACTTCCATGATGTTGATGCTCACTTTCTTGTCGCCGGAAACAAGTTTTTCAACTTCTTTCTTGATTTCTTCAACGCCTGCGCCTGCTTTGCCGATGAGCACTGCCGGACGTGCGGTGTAGATTGCGACTACGAGTTTATCTGCCGCTCTTTCGAGCACGATTTTTGAAATTGCCGTATCGTAGTATTTCTTTTTGATGAACTTGCGGACTTTGTTGTCTTCGACAATGTTGTCTGCAAAGTGCGCCTTGTCGGCATACCATTTAGAACTCCACGATTTGATGACGCCTGTACGAAGACCGTTCGGATCGACTTTTTGTCCCATTGTGTATACCTCCTATTACGCTTTCACCGTGTCAAGAATGACCGTGATATGACTTGTTCTCTTGTTGATACGATACGCTCTGCCCTTGGACACTGCTTGGATACGCTTGAGGGTGGGACCTTCGTTTGCGTAGCACTCTGCGATATACATATCGTTTCTTGCAAGATTCTGATTGTTTTCGCCGTTTGCCGCCGCGCTGTTTACCAACTTGATAAGGGGGTCGCTTGCAGCCTTTGGAGTGTTTTCCAAAATAGCGATTGCTTCTGTTACCGATTTGCCTCTGATGATGTCGAGAACGATGCGGACCTTGAAGGGAGAAATTCTGACGAATTTAGCCGTTGCACAAGGTCTTGTATCCGCTTTTGCTTGACGGTCCAAGGCTTTTTGTTTACTTCTAGTAGCCATATCTTCCTCCTATTACTTCGTGGTCTTTGCGCCTGCGTGACCTCTGAAAGTACGAGTGGGAGCAAACTCGCCGAGCTTGCAGCCGACCATATCTTCCGTGACGTACACGGGGACGTGTTGTTTACCGTTGTGAACTGCGATCGTGTGACCAACCATTTCAGGGAAAATCGTGGAACTTCTGGACCAAGTTTTGACAGATTGGCGTTCACCGGATGCGTTCATCGCATTGATTCTGTTCATAAGGCGCTCTTCTACGTACGGGCCTTTTTTAACACTTCTACTCATTTTGTCCTCCGATTAGTTCACACGCTTAATAATGAACTTATTAGATTTGTTCTTCTTCTTTCTGGTCTTATAACCGAGAGCAGGTTTACCCCAAGGAGTAACAGGTGAAGGCATACCGACGGGAGACTTGCCTTCGCCGCCGCCGTGCGGGTGGTCGTTCGGGTTCATAACGACACCACGAACGGTCGGGCGCACGCCCATGTGGCGGGTCTTACCGGCTTTACCTACGCGCACGATTTCGTGATCGAGGTTTCCGACTTGACCGACTGTCGCTCTGCAGTTGATGAGAACGTATCTCATTTCACCGCTGGGCATACGCACGATTGCGTATTTGCCTTCTTTTGCCATAAGTTGAGCCGCGTTGCCTGCTGCTCTTGCAATGATACCGCCGTTGCCGGGTTGAAGTTCGATGTTGTGAATCATCGTACCTACGGGGATTGCGGAAAGGGGAAGCGCGTTGCCGACTTTGATGTCCGCATGCTCACCGCTTTCGAGCACGTCGCCGACGTTCAAGCCCAAAGGAGCAAGGATGTATTTCTTTTCGCCGTCCGCATAGTGCAGAAGTGCGATGTTTGCAGAACGGTTGGGGTCGTATTCGATGGAAGCGACTTTTGCGGGGATACCGTCTTTATTGCGCTTGTAGTCGATGATACGATATTTGTTTCTGTTGCCGCCGCCGATGTGACGAACGGTGATTCTGCCCATAGAGTTTCTGCCGCCGCTCTTGTTGAGGGACACGAGGAGTGAACGCTCGGGAGTGGTGCTTGTGATCTCTTCGTATGCAGACACCGTCATGAAACGACGTGCAGGAGACGTTGGTTTATATTTCTTAATAGCCATATTCTTTACTCTCCTTATGCCAAGCTCTCGAAGAATTCGATTGCCTTACTGTCGTCGGTCAAAGTGACGATAGCTTTCTTGAAAGCAGAGCGTCTGCCTTCGTTTCTGCCCATTCTCTTCAATTTGCCGTCGTAGTTGGATGTATTGACTTTGTCAACTTTCACTTGGAAGATTTGCTCGACCGCAGCTTTGATTTGCGTTTTGGTTGCGGATTTGACAACCTTGAACGTGTATCTCTTGTTTGCGATGCCGTCATAACTCTTTTCGGAAAGGATAGGCTCGATAATGATGTCGTATGCTGTCATTGTGCTGCCTCCTCGAGTTTTTTAAGTGCGTCAACCGTGATGACGATGTTCTTCGTTGCCACAACGTCGTAAACGCTGAGGGTTCTTGCTTCGCAAACTTCAACGGTGGGGATGTTTTTGCTTGCCTTGAGAGCGACTTGGTCGTACTCGTCGAGGACGAACATAACTTTGCCGTTGAGAGAGAGTGCCTTCACCGCTCCTGCAACGAGTTTGGTTTTTGCTTCTGCGAGCGCAAATTTGTCAAGAACGACGACTTCGTTTTGACGAATCTTTTCAGAAAGTGCGGAATAGAACGCAGCAGTCTTCATGCTCTTGTTGATTTTTTGAGAGAAATCTCTGGGCTTCTTTGCGAACACCACGCCGCCGCCAACGTATTGGGGAGCAACGATGGAGCCTTGGCGAGCACGACCGGTGCCCTTTTGACGATAAGGTTTGCATCCGCCGCCGCGAACTTCCGTTCTGGTGAGTGCGCTCATCGTGCCTTGACGTTTGTTTGCGAGTTGTGCAACGACCACTTGGTGAATAAGTGCTTCGTTATAATCGCGTGCAAAGATGGAATCGCTGATTTCAACTGTGCCGGCTTTTTTGCCTGCCATATTCAAAACATTCAGTTTCATATTCTACCTCCGCTTAACCCTTGATGGATTCCTTCACGACGACAACGCCGCCTCTGGGACCGGGAACGGCACCTTTGATGAGAAGAAGATTTCTTGCTGCATCGACGCGTGCGACCGTAAGGTTTTGGACAGTAACCTTTTCATGTCCCCATTGTCCTGCCATGTGCTTGTTCTTGAACACTCTCGAGGGAGAGGAGCAAGCGCCCATGGAACCGACGCTTCTGTGGATAGGACCGGTACCGTGTGTCATAGGACCGATTCTGTGGGAGTTCCATCTTTGGATGACGCCCGAGAAGCCGTGACCTTTGGATGTGCCCGTAACGTCAACTTTGTCGCCTTCGGTGAACATGTCGCAGGTCAGTTCCTGTCCGAGCGTGTAGCTCGCGCAGTTTGCGAAACGGAATTCACGAAGGTACTTTCTGACGGTTACGCCGGCTTTCTTGAAGTGTCCGGCAACCGGCTTGTTTACTCTTGTTTCCTTGACAGCGCCGAAGCCGACTTGCACAGCTTCATAACCGTCGTTCTCTTTCGTCTTTATCTGCACGACCGGGCAGGGACCTGCTTCCACGACCGTTACGGGAATGACCTTGCCTTCTGCAGTAAAGATTTGGCTCATGCCGATTTTCTTTCCGATGATTGCTTTATCCATGTAAAGTTCATCCTCCTTTTATTTGCTTAGAGCTTGATTGAGATATCAACGCCTGCGGGCAAATCGAGTTTCATCAAAGAATCGACTGTCTTGCTCGTTGGATTGTAGATATCGATCAAACGCTTGTGAGTTCTGAGTTCAAATTGTTCGCGGCTGTCTTTGTATTTGTGAGTAGCACGCAAAATCGTGATGATTTCCTTTTCCGTGGGAAGAGGAATGGGACCCGAAACCTTCGTTCCAGTTTTCTTGACTGTCTCGACAATCTTTTCTGCGGAAAGATCGATAAGGTTGTGGTCGTAAGCCTTAAGTTTAATTCTGATCTTTTGTCCAGCCATTATTAGCCTCCTATATTACACTTGTCCGTGTGTGTCTTATATTTTTTACCCGCCGCAAACGCGACGGAAAACACGTATCCCTTTCGACACGCTCGTTTACTATATAATTTTTGAAAATTAAAGTCAAGCAAAAATTTGCGAATTTCCGAATATTTTTTAAACTAGTATACAAAATCTTGCAAAAACCGCAAAATCTTGTATATATGGATTAATTTTGTTTTTAAACTAAACTTAATTATTTATATATTTGCGCGTGCCACTTACTCGGGTGTATCATGCGCAAAAACCATCGTTTTGGCAACGGCAACACGCAAATCTTGCGTGTTGCCGAGAGCCAAACTTGATTTTTGCTTTGCTAACCGCGCAGAGAATCTTTGCTATCAAAACAAGACGGACAAAACCTCCTGCCGCAATTTCGCAAGATTATCTGCTTGGTGGGTGCGCCTTTGGCGCAAGCGGAATATTGTTCATCGCCGAGGCAACGGCAACACGCAAATCTTGCGTGTTGCCGAGAGCCAAACTTGATTCTTGCTTTGCTACCGCGCACCATTGCTCAAACGGCATTACGGTGAAATCAATCGCTCTCAATGTCATTCCGAGAAGTGAAACGACGTGGGAATCCCCTAAATA
>UMLL01017664.1_pt1 | contig 61227 bp, 61 predicted proteins | sample 1966591 | NCBI WGS metagenome assembly UMLL01 (sample SAMEA4836200, study PRJEB28245) | human gut metagenome | biome: gut microbiome; material: fecal sample | place: Denmark | collected 2008 | reverse complement strand
AAACCGGAGCTTCGGACGCTTTTCGAGACCGTTACTTGAGGATACATTTGCCATGATTATTTGCCCTCCACATCAAACGGGAAATCCAGTCCCAACTCATCAAAGTAAGGTTTCAGTTCGGCGTCAATATTTTTGATCTCAGCTTGCAGCTTACGAATCTCGGCGGCAACTTCGTTTAGATCAATTTCCTCTTCCGGTTCGAAGGTGTCAACATAACGGGGAATGTTAAGATTAAAGCCGTTTTCTTCAATTTCCTGCATGGTTGCAACATGGGCATACTTGTCCACATCCTCACGCCGCTCGTATGTCTCGACAATCTTATCAATGTCGCATTCTCTGAGGATGTTCTGATTTTTGCCAGCCTCAAAATCATTGGAAGCGTCGATGAAGAGGATGTTGTCGGAGTTGCCGTTGCGTTCTCTCTTGAGAACGAGAACGCAAACAGGGATGCCGGTGCCAAAGAAAAGGTTGGCAGGAAGCCCGATGACCGCATCAAGAACATTCATTTTCTGAATGAGGTGTTTACGAATCGTTTCCTCAGCGGCTCCCCGGAACAGGACACCGTGCGGCAGCAGAACAACAGCGCGTCCGTCTTCGTCCATGTGATATACCATGTGCTGAACGAAAGCAAAGTCGGCTTTGCTTTTCGGCGCAAGTTTGCCATATTCATTGAACCGCTCATCTTCCATAAAGCGCATATCTGCAGACCAATTTGCAGAGTACGGAGGATTTGCAACCTGAACGCGGAACTTCTTGTCTCCAAAATAATCATGTTCCAGGGTGTCCCCATTGTAGATATTGAAGTTGCGATAAGGAATTCCACGCAAAATCATGTTCATTCGTGCAAGGTTGTATGTGGTTGAAGTCAGTTCCTGGCCGTAATAGTTGCGGACATTCGCATAATTCTTGAGTCGAAGTAGCAAGGAACCGGAACCGCAAGTTGGGTCTGCTGCATCCTTGACATCTGTTAATCCGAGGCAAGCCAGACGGCAGAGCAGTTCAGCAGGACCTGAAGGAGTGTAGAACTCACCGGCTTTCTTTCCAGCGGTCGCGGCAAACTGACCAATCAAATACTCATAGGCATTGCCGAGAACATCAATTTTAGTGTCTTCAACACTAAAGTTGATCTCATCCAACGAGGCAATAATTTTTGCCATAACTGCGCTGCGGTCTTTAACGGTATGCCCGAGTTTCGTAGAGTCAAGCTGCATATCGGAGAACAGGCCGTCAAAGTCTTCCTGAGAGTCATTGCCAATGGTAGATTCCATAAGAGTGTTGATCGCTTTTTGCAGAAACTCAATATCGAAGGAACGGTTTTCAACCATTTTGACCATCTTGCGGAACAGATATTGAGGTTCAATGATATAGCCGAGATCGCGGAGTGCTTCTTCGATAACAGCGGCTTTGTATTCCTCGTCTGCCCATGCTTCTTCGTAGCTGATACCGTCATCCTTCAAAAGATTGACCATATATTTCTCGGTTCTGTCGGAGAGGTAGTAGTAGAAGATCATACCCAGGATATAGTTCTTGAACTCGTATGCTTCCATGTTTCCTCTAAGGGCATTGGCCATTGCCCATAATTTGTTGCATAGCTCTTTCTGATGAGCCTGAATCGAATTATCCATCTCTCTGTCTCCTTATTGGTATTTCTCTGTGTGCTGTCGGATGAAGTCAACAATACGATTGACAAGTGAACGCTTTTTCAAAAGCGGCATTGGTTTTTCTATGCGATCTCGGATGTTACCTGCATCCATCGTGCCGGAAAACTCATACTCCGAGATAATGTCAGTCAGCATAGAAGAGTCAATGTCCTCAGCCGTCGCAAATGCAATGATTTCCTCGCGCTTTGCTTCGTTTTCAAAGTCATTATAAGCTGCATCGATTTCATCGGCACTTTCCAGCCCGACAACGACACGATCCAAGAATGCTTGCAGAATTTCAACCTTGCGAAGCAACTGCGGGTTATCTGTTCTGCCCAACTCTTCCTTAATGTGCTTGATGTCATAGTCTTTCTGCTTTGCATCATCAAAGTGGATATTGCGGATGAGGTTCATAATGTAGGCAACATTGATTCTGTCGCTTTCCATCAGCTCAATACAGAAGTCAACATCATTGAGAACTGAAACGACTTCACGATCCGTCTTTTGCCTTGCGTACAGCATCAGATATTTACTCTTGTAGTCCTGATATTCTTGCTCGGACATGATAAGAGCATCCTGATCGAAGCTGAACTCAATAAAAGTTTGTAGCGATTGAAGGTACTTTGTCAGTTCTCGGAAAGTAATGACAAAACGTTTCTGATCGTCCTCGCTCTGCATGGTATCGATAGACTCCGGAAACAATGCAATTTCCTTGAGCTTCATCACCATCTCGTTGAACTTCTCTACAAAATACTGATAGTCTGGAACAACGATACCGGAGGTATCATGACTCTTCGAGAAGAGCGTCAGCGCATCATCCGTTCTCTTCTTGAGGTTGCGGTAGCAGATAATAATGCCAAAGGGCTTTGTTTCCTTTTCAACACGGTTTGTACGGGAGTAGGCTTGCAGCAAATCGTGATACTTCAAATCCTTGTCCACATAGAGGACGGAGAGCTGTTTGCTGTCAAAGCCGGTGAGGAACATATTGACAACAATCAGAATGTCCAAGGCTTTTGTTTTCTTACCCTTTACGCGGTCAGAAATATCCTTGTGGTACGCGGAGAAGGTATCGGTTGAGAAGTTTGTCCCGTACATCTCGTTGTAGTCAGCGATAATTCTCTCAAGCGAATCACGGCTATGCTCGTCCTTGCCCTCTGCATCCTCATTCTGTCCATAAGAGAAAATGCCGGTAATGTTGAGGTCGTGCTTTATCTTCTTGAAAATGTCGTAGTATTTCACAAGAGCTTCAATCGAAGAAACAGCAAAGATGGCGGTATACTGCCCGTTTCTTGTCTTAGCCTTGTGATTCTGGACAATATGGTTCGCAATCAGGGACATTCTCTCTTCGGAGAGGTAGAGTTCTCCGACATCAATGGCATCTGCAAGGGTGGGATCATCCCAATCAAAATCTCCCTCCATTGTCTTGATGTATTCGATATGGAAGCCAAGAACATTGTTGTCAAAAATGGCGTCCTTGATCAGATAGTTATGTACGCACTCACCGAAGAGCATTTCGGTTGTCTGCGTGATCTTACCCTCGGTTTTTCCGTTCACTTCAAAGCGCGGCGTTCCGGTAAAGCCAAAGAACTGTGCCTTCTGGAAATGACGGACAATATCCTTGTGCATATCACCAAACTGGCTGCGGTGGCACTCGTCAATGATAAAGACAACCTTTTCATCCTTGTATGCGTCCATGATTTTTGCATACTGAGGACGCTTGACCGCATTCGCCATTTTCTGCATGGTAGTAACGATGAGCTGCCGATTTTTGTCCTGCATCTGCTTCACAAGAACATCAGTGCGATCCGTGGCATCCACAGAACCGGCTTCAAATTTGTTGAACTCTTCGGTGGTCTGAGAGTCCAAGTCCTTGCGGTCAACAAGGAAAATAACCTTCTTGATGTTCGGATTAGCAGCGAGGATCTGCGCAGTTTTGAACGATGTCAGCGTCTTGCCAGCTCCGGTCGTGTGCCATACATAAGCATTCCTGTTGGTCAGAGTTGCTTGACGCACAAGAGCCTCAACAGCATATACCTGATAAGGACGCATAACCATCAGCAGCTTGTCCGTGTCATTTAGGATCGTATAGCGCGTCAGCATCTTAATGATGTGATCACGGGCGAGGAAGGAGATAGAAAAATCCTTCAAGTTGGTAATCCGGACATTGTTGAAGTCTGTCCAGAAAAACGCAAGGCTGTAAAGCAAATCCCTGTCGGAGTTTGCAAAGTATTTTGTATCAACACCATTTGAGACAACGAAAATCTGGATGAAATGATATAGCCCATTATAAGAGTGCTTTTTGTATCTCATCACCTGATTGACCGCTTCGCGTATATCAATGCCGCGACGCTTTAGCTCGACCTGAATCAAAGGCAATCCATTTACGAGCAGCGTCACATCATAGCGATTGACATACTTGCCAACAACGGTTGTTTGGTTCGTGACCTGAAAGATGTTCTTTGTGTGGTCAGTATCAAAAAACGAAAGATAAACCTTCGTTCCATCCTCCCGCTCCAATACAAACTTGTCGCGGAGGATTTTCGCGCTCTGAAAAACCGATTTTCCGAGCATGAGGTTAAAGATACGCTCCCATTCCTTGTCAGTAAGAGGCGTATCAAGTTTTGCAGCATTGAAGGTTTCAAACTGAACTTTGAAGTTTGCCACTAAAGCATCGTAGTCCGGTATTGAAACCGTGCTGTAACCCTGTTTGTTTAATTGCTCTATGAATTGTTGCTCAAGAGCAGCTTCGCTTTGGTATGCCATATCTTCATCTCCAATACTTGAGGATATTTTTGCTTGATAGGATTCCAGGTCATTTGCATAACCCTACATTTTTAGGAATTATCTGCATCAAGAGCAGATTGTATCATTTCGTGATATTTTTTCTTGACATCTTCGGGGCTTTTTATCTTGACTTTTCCGCCGAAGCCGAAAACCCAGCTATAAAAGATATGGCTAACTGCTACATCTGCTACAACACGGAACGAGGCCATATCATTGGCGTATGTAGTTACATCTTCACCAAAGCGGTCGACGATGGCATCCATAACATCATTATCGCAGATAAGCTCGACCTCGGTATGTTTACTGTTATACATGCGGAAAGTGGTATTGACGTAGTTGTTTATATCGAATCCTGCTGGAGGTGGTGTTCCTTCCTCACTGAGAATTGTTGGGCACTTGGCAATTCGGTCTACTCTGAAACTGCCGAGGCGTTGCTCATAATCGTAAACGCCAACGAGATAGTAATAGTCACCGTTCCAAATCAAGTGTAACGGAGTCAGAGTATACGGCTCGCCATCTCGTTTGAGCTTTTTCTCCTTACGAACATTATAGTTGAAATATTGAAATGAAATCTTTTTATTCTCGTTGATTGCCTGGTTAATGGCATCAACGATGATGTAGATTCTTTCGTTATCTGGCTTTATTCTTCCTTCGCAGGTTATGTTCCTTTTTATTGATTCCGCGATATGCTCACTTGTTAAAGATGTGAGCTTGCTGACTAATTCCTTGCTTTTTGCTTGTGTGATGAACTTCGAAGATTCAACCGCGTCAATAAGCAGTTTGAGTTCGGGCAAGTCAAACTTGCGGCCGAAAACATTGTAACGGTTTTGAGTGGATTTAACTTCTTCTATCTCCAACCCAGCCTGGCGCAATAATTCTATTTCAGACTTTATGGTTTGTCGATGAGATCTGATGCCGTACTTATCTTCAAGTATCTGCATCAATTGAGCGGTCGTGAGATAGTGGTCTTCATCAGTTTTCTCATAAAGTATTTTAGCCAGGTACAATGGCCTTAACTTTGCTTCGTTATCCATGAGGTCACCTCATTTCAGATCTGTTGGTTATAGACTACTTAGTCTTCTATGACTTCCATTAAATCCCCAATATCGCAATGAAATATTTTACAAAGCCGGAGCATTACATTCATTGATACGACACGATCCTGATTTAGCTTCGTCATAGTGCTTTGCGATATTTCAGCCGCCTTTGCAAGTTCGGCCTTTTTCATTTTGTTAGTCTTCATCAGACTCCACAATTTGTCATATCTTACCGTCATAGTTGGCCTCCAATGTATTCCAAAGGGTTCTATGTATAACAATATATAATAAATTATAACACGTTTTCTCCGCTTTTACAACGAATTTCCGCAAATTGAAGAGAGAAATGCCAAAAGGTGTCGATTTAAGGCGTCACCTTGGGAATATTGCGTCTTGAAAAGTCGTTAAAATATTGCACACGGGAAGCCAACATTGATTGGCTTCCCGTGTATCTTACAGGCTCTTCTGTTTACCAACACTTCTTGCAAGGTTCGTACCCACGGCTCTCTGCTTCTTCTTTGGTCACCTGCGATGGATTCTTCATATTGCTGCATCCGGCATAGCTATGATACTTTGTTCCGGATTTCGGTATCCATACCATTTCACCACCCGATGCATTATTTCCACCGGAATCATCCTTATTGGGAGTTGTAGTCGGTGCTTGTGTTTCCTCGCTGTTCGGACCGGAACTATTACCGGTCGCATAGTTAATCGTAATGCCAGGTTGGACATTATAACAGTAGACATTGAAGCAGATGCTTTCTCCTTCGTCCTCAATGGAGTACGCTTCCATCTGAACGCCACTACAAACAAGATTGTTGCCCTCGAACACCGGGGTTACCCGATACGCAACATGGTTGCCTGTTTCACGGATATAGTCAGCCACCATATTTTCAAAAGGTAACATTCCTTCGATATTCATGTATCTGGTGCCGGTGATAAGATTCTGCTTGTTTGCGTTTTCTGCAGATAGCTGCCATCCAATGAGGTGACATCTGTTCCAAAGGTAGCCACCTGAAATACCACTATACTGTGCTTGTACCCATCCCGTTGGCTTTATGCTGCTAATACTGCCTCTTTCTTCATCGGCTCCCGGCATTATCTCTTTTCCACAGGAAGCAAGTGCCGCACCGCATCGTCCGAGGCTATCAAGGCTTGCATATTTTTCATAGCCAGTTGTAGTCAACTCTACAGAACTAAAGTTAGGCTGATTGTTATTGACTACCGTGTACGCCGTTCCGGAGTATACAGGAAGCGTGGATGGATCAACCTTTGCTGCAACGCCTGTACCAACACTCGGCGTGATATTGGGCTTCTCAGTCGCTGTAGAAGCTTCCGTTTGTGTTGTGCTTTCTGTTGAACTTGTCGTTGTTTCTTCGGTATGTGCTTGATCTGTAGTTCCCTCGGTACTTCCATTTGTGCCTACATCCGTAGTGAGTGTCGACTGTTCAGTAGAATTGCTGTTGTTGTCGTAGTCTTCTAGTGCACAGCCGGCAAAAGACAGCAGCATCACCAATGAAAGTAGCAGGGCTAACGCTTTATTAAATCTTTTCATCTTTACACCTTCTTATATGTTTCAATGGTGATTTTATCGTGGGACGAACCCTTGATATCCACGCTATCTGTTTTTTTGAATCCGTTAGCCTTGAGATCAATATCAAACACTTTGTCGGCTTGATATTTGCGATTCCAGTGGCAGAGAATGATTTCGCTGACATTGTCAAGCGCATAACCCTTATCTTCAATGAAGCAGTAATCATCCGCGCCAGCCTTCGTCATGTATTCATCATCTGCAATATAGCCGGTCAAGTCCTTGAACTGTTTTGCAGAGTAGTTGCTCATCCACAAATTACTTCCCGCAGTATGCTCTACAATCCACTCACGCAGCACACTATCCTGGCTTTGTCTTTTTCCAAAGAACATCATGCCTTTTTTGTCATCAATACAAAAAATCAGTTTCATACTTTCCTCCTGTTTCTCAAACCATTGTGGTTTCTTCATAACACATTCTGACATACTCACAGGTCAGACAGCAGCGCCTACAATGTTTATCTTTCTGAATCCATAGGCGCAGTCCGTCTATTACTGCCATCACAAATCTTTTCATGATCAGTCCCAATCATAGGCATTTAAATGGTTTTCTGATTTTTATTCTACGCACTCATAAGTCCCAAAAGACGGACTTTGACCTGATTGTTTATAAGGTCAATCAAATTCCATTTTCACTTCTGAGTTCCCATCCGGATATAGAACCAGCGTATTATAAACGCCCTTGACGGGCATCTCCGTCCTAATAATGGTTTTGTTTTCTTCAACGGAAAGCTTCGTATTTTCCTCATAGGAATACCAATCAATACGACGGCTCATATCCTCATTTATAGAATAGTGCCTGTCTGCGACAACTTTCATTACTTCCTTCGCTGTCATTCGTTTCACCTCGCGAAACAGTTTTAACGAATAATTCCACTCAAACGGAACACTATAATTATAGCGTTTACTCGGACGAAACGCAAGTATATTAGAATATTACTGATACAAAACTTCGGGAGGTGTCAAGTAATGTTCGATTTTGGAATGCGCTTACAGCAGCTACGGACAAGCAGAAACATGTCGCAAGCTGCCCTGGGCAAGAAGCTGAACCGAAGCAAATCTGTCATTTGCGCATACGAAAATAATATGCGTATCCCACCATTAGAGGTGTTAACCGATATTGCGGTCTTTTTCAATGTGTCCCTCGATTACCTTGTTGGCATCGACAAGGAAGAAATGGTTTCTATTGATGGACTTACCAACGAGCAGAAAGAAATAGTGCATTCTCTGATACATGAGTTCAAAGGCGCCGCCGTGAACTATCCGGGATTAACAGAAAATCAGCAAACACTTTTAAACAGGATTTTGGTGGAGCTTAACAAAAAGCATCACTAATAAGGCAGAAGAGGGCAACGGCAGTTTGAACTACCGTTGTCTTTTTATCTTCTGCTGTTATTTATCTTAAGGTGGGTACTTCCTTGGGCTACCACCTTGACCGAGTCCTACTGACACCCAAAGGGCATAGTAATCCCTTGGCGAATTTGAGAAGAATTTTTTAGGTTAAGTAATAACGATTACTTGTAAAAGAACCATTTTTTCGTTTCTTATATTCTTTTCGAACAAGCCCCGCTTTCTCCAAATCTTTGATGGCTCTGCGGACGGTTTTGTCGGAGATGGAGAGTTCCCTGGCGATGGTCTTCACACTCGGCCACGCTTTCTTTTCATTATCGCACCGGTCATAAAGATAAATGTAAACGAGCTTCGCCCTCGAGGGAAGCTCGTCACAGGAGTATAGTTTCCGATAGTATGACATTGTATCACCCCTTAGTCTGTTCGCACCTGATGTTCAGGCACTCGAATCATTGCCTCGTCGCTCTGAGACAATGTCTGTCCACCCGTAGCCGCCCTGCGCGAAGAGCGAACAGGAGGAGCGTAGGTATTTGGGAATGCATCAAGAATATTTTCTTCAATAATATCCCTGTTAGTGTAATGAACCTTGCGTGTGCCTTTATCTTCAACCGTGTATTTTTCCGTATCAAAGTCAATGCCCCATTTGAAGAACAGTTTCAGCTTTGATATAAAAGGATGTGTACCTGTCTTCATAACAATGAAGTTGCCCTTCTTCATAGATTTCAGTTCGTCAGCCGTCATGAGAGGACGCTCCGTCATTTGTAGGCTCTGCGACGGATCATTCTTGCTCCGTGATACAGAACCGGTCATAACCGTTCTCGTGCCAAGGGATTTTGATATTTCATCGGCTGTGCCTGATGTTGGTGCGAAGCCACCGGCTATTGTTACCTGGCAGTTATCCTTAATGATATCTGCGCCCTCGCTTCCGTAATTCTTTTCAAGCTGCTTGTATGACTGGATAATGCTCACAAGCGACAGCTTACGGGATCGGGAAGCAGAGTACATCATTTCTGCAGAACTAATTGCAGGAAGTGTGCCAAACTCGTCCATATAGAACATAACACGATTTTTTAATGCACCGCCTCGCTCATCGGCAACAGTCAGTATTTCTCGATATAACTGTTGCAAGAGAAGTGACACCATAAAATAGGTTGCGGGGTTTTCCTCTGGCAGCACGATAAAGATTGCGCATTTACTTGAACAGAACTTCTCCGCATCAATGGCAGTATCAAAGCATAGAATTTGTTCCAGTTCCGAATCAAGAAAAGCATTAAGCCGGGACATAGCCGTTGACATGATGGAGGCCATGGCTTGTTCGCTTGTGTTAAGAGCTGCTCCGGCGAACCACCGTGTCTTGTGATCGGGAGGCAGTTTCTCCATAAGTAGCTGGAACTGATTCTTACCTTTGATTCCGCTTGGCGCAATCAGTTCCTGAATCAGTTTGAATACTGATACTATGTGTCGTTGCTCGGGTGGTGCAAACTCTGCAATCAAAAGAATAACCGCCGTAAGCAATCCTTCGGCTGCATCATAGAAGAATGCATTTTGACCGTAGGATGCTGCATCTCCATCGCTGAATATCAATGTTTTACCGATTATCTTTGCGTACTTTTCGGCTTTTGCCTTAAGCGCAATATTATCGGGATGCTTCTTATATTCGTCCATGTATTTGTTTACGAGGTGAAGCAGATTATTGCCGTCAGACTTTGTGGGATTGCGAAGATCGATGATTGCCACGTCATAACCGTAGTATTGCTTTGCAATATTACCATAGTTACGATACAGATCGCCCTTGGTATCGGTTGTTAGGAAGGACATTCCGGCAGCACATGCGTATTCCAAATTCGGATAAAGCCAATAAGCGGTTTTACCACAACCGGCTGCGCCGATCATAAGGGTATGCACATCGTCATCATCGACCATTGCGTAATCCACGCCTTTCCTTTTTGTGACACCAAGGATAACTCCCTGTGGAAGGTTCAGCTTTCCTTTTTTTGCTTGCTTGCGCCATGTCTTTGGCTCATATGGCACATACTTATATGTTTTGCGCAGTTCACCACGGCTTGCAAATCGCGCTGTGCCGTGCTGACCGTCGCCGACCGTCTTGCTCTTAATCTCATTAAGGTTATAGATATGTGAGAAAAGGCTTATTCCACCGATGATCGCAAACATTCCTGCGGCTACAAGAATTAAGATAATTGTTCTGTCCATTGCTGTTCACCTTCCTTTTGAGCGATAATAAGATCCTCATTCCAATCCTTATAGGTTGGAGTGAGGATTTCTGTTTTGTACCCTATGACAAACAGTTTATCGGATATCCGCTTTGCTGCCTTTTGACCGGCATCGTCATTATCCAAACAGAGATACACTTCTTGAATGTTTGGATTGTCTTTAAGGCATTGTAAAAGAACACGGTCTGCCACAGAACAAGAAGCTGCATAAGTGTTCTGTTGCCACCCGTAAGGATTCATCGATATGTACGATAGCATATCGATAGGCGCTTCGAATAAGAATATCTTATTGCTTGTTCCGTTCCAATGGAAACTGTACTCGGGCATGCTTCCATCTGCGTTTCCCTTGTAGGTGCTTTGTGATCCGCTACCACGCTTGTGGGCATGGCGTGGGACTCCGTCAGTATCATAGCCGACGAAAACAACATTGTGGTGAGGCAGAGACTCATATATCATCTGACGATGTGCAAAGGTACTTACAACATCTCTGTTCAGTCCACGCTTGTGGATCAGGTATGCATAGACTCTGCGCATATTATCGTTTCGGTCCGGCATAACAAATTCTTTTTCTTTTCGCTGCACTGGCGGTGCAGTTGCAAGAGTTCCGCCGTAGCCGTTTAGAAGATATTCCATTGCCTCGGGGTAGTCCTTGTTATAGAACTTGCGGACGAAATCAATCGCATCACCACCGACTTCTTCGTATTGGTGATACCACAGATTTCCTCGTATGGTCACTTTGTTAGATCCGTCACGCCATTGATATTCATTCCCCGAGCGTTTCAATCGTTCTCCTTGGCGCTCCAACAGCGCCACAAGGTCTGTAGTCCTTGCACGATCTTTCTGTTCTTGCGTATAATGAATGTAGGTTGCCATTGTCTTCTCCTTTCATAGATTTAGCCCATTTTTTGGCCCTGGGCTTGCTTCTTTTGCTCAATCTTCCTCATGAGCTTACGGTCGATGGATCGACCTTTTGCATCTCGTTTGTCGGCAACATCTCGTATGATCTGCGAGAGGCGGGCCAACAATCGCATTGAGGCAAGGACAGTTGCAGAGCTGCTGTGCGTATAAGGCCTGTAGTTATTCAACAGGTGTTGCGCATATTCATTTCCTTTACTTGCAGACGATGTCAGCAGTTGAACTGCCAATTCATAATTTCTCTCAACGCCTTGACCATATAAATACATTTTGCCGAGTTGGTATTCTGCCCATTGATTGTCTTGCGCTGCTGCTTCAGTCAGAAGATGAACTGCGTATTGGGTACTGCTGTATTGGGCGAGCCCCTTCAGATGCATTTTGGCAAGAGTATATTTTGCATACGCATTACCATGTTGTGATGATTTTTCAAACAGTTGTTCCGCAGCTTTATAGTCAGCAGCTACATCTTCGCCTTTGAAATACAACTTTCCAAGTTGATATTGCGCATACGGATTGTCCTGTGCTTCCGCTTCCCAAAACCATCGCAGGGCTTCACCAATGCTTTTTTCAACGACTTCTCCTTGCAAATAAATTTTGCCAAGCCGATACATGGCAACATCAAAGCCTTGCATTGCAGAGAGCCGCAACCATCGGATCGCTTCCTCGGGATCGTATTCTTCTGATTCTTCATCAAGAAGGTTACGCCCCCTGATATACTGATAGTGCATATCATTTGGATCAGTCCACGGATTTTTCTTTGTCTGTGATCCTTCTTCGGGAGTAGTCCGTTCCTCTGACTGTTCCTCGGGATCACCAATCTCATCCTCGAATGTCACATTATTGCGAAGGATATGAAGAGCTTCCTGTATCACAGCATTTTTAATAGTGGTGAACTCATTGTTTGCGGAGAGCGGCACGCGCTGTGGCATTGTATCCTGATAGGTTCGAATAACATTTTCTTTCTGTTCGTACCACAGGTTATATAGTTCATCGATACGAGCATCTTTTGCAAGTTCATCTATGATACCGTTTATAAGATTTTTGGCTGTCTTTGGCATATATCCATAGACCATCTTACCTTTGTAACTCTCGAGCGAGGATGCAAGTTCCTTCAGCATCAACAACACCGTTTCATTGCTGTATGTGCTGTTATTGATCTGTTCTACAATGTCGGCTATCTTTTCTCTACCGGTTTTGCGGAGTTCATCGCGATGTGCAGTCATATCCTGATACACTTGGTATAGGTCATTCCGAAAGATTTCCCGAGCGAAGTCTGACTTAAATGTTTGTAGCCCTTGCTCCGTCATATATGGCTCTTTACCTGCGGAATAAGAAACCAAATGTATGTGCGGATGATTTCCTTCGTTATGGAAGGCAGCATACCAACGCAGATCCGCAAGAGGAATTCCCATTGCCTTTGCAAGCTTGTTTGCTTGTCCGCGCAGTAGATCTCGCCACGCCTTTGCATTATTAAACCCGAGCTTCTCAGCATCTTCTCTCCGCAGAGACATTACCGTTGTCCACACTGCGCCTTCGTGTTTTGCAACCTCTTTTGATACGGAGGGCAAGTCTATAGGCGCATCGGTTTGAGAGAACAGTCCATGCGACCCTTGTTTCTCAACTCTCGGACGCTTTGCAATGTATCCCACATAGTTTTCTTTCTTGCCAATGAGATCGACATTGTCTTCGATAGTTCTGCTGATGAATTCTGATGCCGTGCTTTTTGTTTTGGCTGCAAGGAAATCTTGATATTCAAAACTCTGCTCCGAGTCCGGGAAGTCGTGAAGTAATTCCTTGATAAACCGCTGTTGCTCCTTTGTAGCAGGTTGGTGTTTCCACGATTCATCGCACCGTTCAACACCTTCCCGAGTTGCAATGTATTTTACAAGATTTTCTCCGTGTTTGGGTGAGCCGGATCGAATGTATCGCCACTTCAAAATAAATCTTGCCATTGTTATTTACCTTTCTGATAGCGAACCGCATCATCGAAACTGATGCTTCCGTTCAATCTTTTAACTTCATTGACACACTTACCACGGAGTCGGGAGAGTGTATCCTCATCAACACGGAAGTTAGCAGCAGACACATGCATCATCATCGCAAGCTCCACCGCATACTTAAACAGGAGCGATGCCATTCGATTTTCAAAACTATCAAGCGATCCTTGGATCGTACTGACGATTGCTTCGGAAAAAAACTCACGGCAATCTTCAGCGGATACATATCCGGCGTAAAACAAAACCGCCTTTTCAATGAACTCCGACTTGCTTCTGCAGTTATCCAATTGGTAAAGTCTATCCACCTTTTCGATGGTAGAGGGGTGTATCCACAACGCAAATTTCTTCTTGTTTTCTTCCACGATTTCTTCTCCTTCTGTTCCGTATTCACTTCTTGTGCGTTGTCAAAAACCTGCATAAAATCAACGCTTTTGAGGTTGGGAGGTTGCGCATACATTTTATGCGCAACCTCCTTTTTACCCCTGTAACGCCTATGGTTTTCTTTGTAACTTGGGGCAATCCTTCGCCCTCGACCCCGAAGGCGTTAAAACGGGTCGATTTCGACCCCTATGGCTTTAAGTGCGAAAAACCCTTGAACGGTCGGCTCTGCCGTCCGATGTGAACCGAGTCGGGGATGCTCTGCAACCCCGACTCTTATTCCTGCAACTAAAATCGGACGGCAGGTGCCGCCGATTTTTACTACCTTTCCGCACCTCGCACATAGGGCTTTTTCCGCCGTTTTATTCGCTGGGGGTATCCTTTCTCGGGCTTCGGTTAATTCGAGGCGCACAGGGCGAAACAGGGCGTTATTTCGCCCCAAAACCCTCCCCGATTACACAAGGAATCCAAACGGCAACGGGGCCTGCCATTACCGTTGGGAGGATGATTCTATCCCTCGCTTGACTCGGGTTGCGGCGTTTCCGGTGCAGATACGCCCACAGCAGAAGAAACAGAGGGCTTCTGTTTTCGTGGTTTTGGAGCTGCTGTCGGTGTGTTTCCCAATTTCATATCAATAAAATCACGGACACCAGCAGGTACATTTTTCGTGTACAGAATATCAAGAGATTTTTCCAGCTCTGATTCCACCTTCGTGTTCTTCTGCTCCAAGTACATTCTGAGAGCAGATAGTCTTTCCTCATCAAAGGAAATTGTTATCGTTGCTTTTTTCATTCATTACACCCCCGTGTTTATTCCATTTGAATTTCATTCGCTGCGCTGTCATAATCCTCTACAGAATATACCGCTCGGAAAGTGTCGGCTACATTGTCATCTGTTTCATTCCACTCGGTTTGAGCCAGGCAGCAACCTTCTAACAACATTCGCTCCACATTACAATGATCAAATGCTGCACCTGTATAATTTGCGTGCATTGTTAATGCTTGGCGCATATTACAGCCCAAAAACTTTGCGCAGGTGAAGTCTGCTTCATCCCCGTACATGTGAGTTAGGTCGCAATCTTTAAACATTGCACCGTGAGCAGATACAAAATTCATATCTGATTCGGAGAGATTGCACTCGATGAAGACTGCGTTTTCAAGAATTGCATTATTGAAAACAGCATGGGGTAATGTTGCATTCTTTATTAAGCAGCCGGAAAAGTTTGCTTGTTCTCCACCAGCATCGCGAAGAAAAAGCATGTGTTTGGCAAGCATAATATCAACATCATCTTCTGTTAGTTGACGATACTTGCTCAGATCGATCTTCTCCTTCAAGTATTCGGGGGCAACCGCAATCAACATTTCATCACCCATTACATTCACGGAGGAGAATTCCGGTCGTTCACTCAACATCTCACCAAGCAGAGGGTAACTGAATAAAGGAGTTTGCCTATCCGGGAAAGTGGTTTCTTTTAGACAGTAAGCGCCATCCTGTTGGTTTTTCAAGACTTTGTCAACTGCGCTTTGAGCTTGCCCGTACATTTCAGAGACAAAATCAAGCAGAGACTGATATTGCCCAACTGACATCATTTGTCGTGCATTTGGGAGATAGGAAGAATACCTTGCATAATTCGCGCCCTGGGTATCAACTAAAATGCCGTCATCACCGTCTTGGGGTAAAACCAAGAGGCAATGACGGACACCGTCTTCCGAATAACCCATTTTCTCACGATTGATCATAAGGAAATCATAGTCTTTCATAAGATGCGTTTTGAAGTATTGAAACTCATCAGCAGATATTTCCACAACTCCTTCGATTGTACAAGGCTCCGGATCAATATCTGCTTCTTTTCTTTGAAAAGGAATGTTGATGATCATCATTTCCACCTCACATTTCCATTTTGTGTTCTTCGGGCGTGTGATAAATATCGCCGTCAAAAATATTTGCTCCGAGCATATCCAACATATTTTCCGCTTGCTGGCCGTCCGAACAGCAGTCCGGGGCATTAGCCGCGTATACTGCCTGCTCAACTAAGTCCTCGGCTGTAATCATGTCTACCGTCTCTGCAACATTTTCTTCGTATTCTTCCTGCGGAGTCGGTTTCTTTTTCATATTCATATTCATGTTTTTCTTCCTTTCAGACTATTGCTCGTTTTCCGTTTCTTCCAAATAAGTGATGTAGGGGATTTTCAGCCAATGTGTCCAACCTCCGTCTGCAAGCTGAGATCGAATGACACCTGTGGTCGTACCATAGGCTTCCACGACTTCTCCGTTCCCGATATATACCCCAATGTGACCTTCTTTCCAAACCGCAAGCCCTGGTATCTCGGGGATAGTGTCGATTGTCCCTTTCTCTGTTGCGTTTTCATACATTGTATCTGAACCGATGTCAGGCATTCCATTTGACGCAAGTATGGTTGTTTGACTTTCCGTATCATACCAGGAATAGCCTTTGATCAGTCCCACGCAGTCAGCAGTTCGTTTCCCGAGCCAATTTGCACGAATAAATTCTTCTTTTCCGCCAACCTCATCGGGATACTGTGCGATCTTACTCTCGAGGAACGAATCGTCAAGTACTGTACCGTATGTTCCCCACACATAACCCCATCTCTTATCCGCAGCAAATTCCGACCATTTAACAAGGTCCAGATTGTTTTTGGTAGTGGGATCAGTATAGTGTGAGGTATTAATATAGGCATTCCGAGTACTTGCCATTGCATTTGTGAAATCTTGTACCACTATGTTTGTTCCGAATGCTGAGTTGACTTTTGCGATCAACTCGGCATCGGTTTGCTCTGTTTCAAAGCAGCCGACCAGCTTCGAGGCAAATCCGCTTTCATCTGCGTAATCATATAGCGCAAATACATACAGCGTTTGTGCTTCCTGTATACGCATAGCATCGTATCCGGCGTTTTTCATTGCTGTTTCTACCTCAGTCCAGTTTTCAGCCATCTGTGACTGGTTTTCCTGGATCATCTGATGGAGACGGTTTGTGTCAATATCAATCGTCCCACTAAAGATACCAAGCACTGCAACGATAGGCATAATGATTATGACAATAACAATGCCGACAACCATACCTACCACCTTCAAGGCTTTCTTATCCGTGAGGATATAGGTCGCAACTTTTTTTAGTGCTGCGCCAACTGCCGGAGCTGCCATTATCGTCCACCTGCCTTGCCGAAGAGTGCCGACTTATAATCGGGAGCGATAACCTGCAACAGATATCTTTCGTTTCCGCATCGATACAGGCAAGTACCGCGCTCGGGATACTTAATGAGTTCGAATTCACTCGGCTCAACCTGTAGCGCATCCATGTACTCCTTGGGATTGATCTGACCTGCGTTGAACAGAAATTGATGGGTAGGAATGCTGAACAGGGGCTTCGTAAATTCACGAATAGATGGGATCAAGAAATCCTCGATATTCTGTGATGCCAGAATAATCGAGGAGTCCTTCTTTCGCACTCGCTTCATCGCGTTGCGGATATATTCAATTGCGGTCATATTTGTGAGAAACAAATACAGTTCATCAATAGATGCTGCTGTATTACCTTTTCCGAGCAACTGATTGCTCATAAAGGATAGGATGTTGAATAGCATTGCATCCTTGAGGCGCTTGTTTGTATCCATAAGACCTTTGACGCCAAACACCAGGAAAGCATCATCGGTGATGTTGGTATATCCGTTAAAATAACGGCTTTCTGCACCTACGCACATGGAGTTAATTCCGAGGCAGACCTCCTGCAGGGTAAGCTCTGTATATAGATATTTTCTCTGCTTGTCATAGGTCATGAATTCTTCCTCGCACAGCTTATAGAAGTCTTCCATAATTGGGTAATCAGTAGGCTTCAGCTTACTGTAGTCAGTGGTATCCGTGATTCCGAACCGAGCGTACAGTTTCGCCAACAGAATTTCGATGGTGTCAATCTGTGCATCTGTGAAATCTTTGTAGCTTCGGAAGAAGTCTTTAAGAAAAGCAATGTGCTGTGAAAGACGGGTTTGCTTTCTGAACGCTTCGGGAGTCGCTGCATCAAATTCATCGTTTCCATCAGACCATGCCTTGGGTTCGAGAGGATTGATGGTATATTCACCGGAAAGGAAATCAATGTAGCATCCACCAAGATTGGCACACAGATCCACATACTCGCTTTCAGGATCGAGGCAGATGATACTTTTGCCGGACTCCCGAATATTGGTAAGGAGCAGTTTCAGAAGGTATGACTTGCCTTGTCCCGAGTTGCCCAGGATCAAAATATTGCTTGTGGTCTTATCTTCGGCGCGTCGATCAAAGTCTACCAAGATATTCGTGCCAAATTTATCTCGTCCAATGTACAGCCCCTTGGGATCCGTCTTACCCGAGAAGTTGAACGGATACAGGTTAGCCACGCTCGAGGCTGGCAGCACTCGCTCGAACTGTGCACCGAACTGATTGAAGCCCACGGGCAGAACAGAGAGAAATCCCTCCTTTTGCCGTAGGGTTAATCTGTCAATGGATATTTTTGACCGGGTCAGTTCCATCGCAATCTCGCTCTGCAACTCTTTGAGAGATTCACTGTTTTTCGCTTTCAACTCGATAAACACGGAGCAATGAAGCAGAGGTTCTCTGTTTTTGCGAAGATTGGCAAGAAGCTCGATTACATCATGCAGATTTCCCTCAGCTTCGATAGTGTCATTCATATCATTGCCACCGCTTTTCATAGTGTTTCGGCGCGTTGCATTTTGAATGATTTTTCTTTGCTCCATCGACTCGACCAGTCTGTGGTAGATACGAAGGGTTACACCATTTCTATCCGCAAGCTGCGAAAGAATGGCTTGCTCCTCAGTAGAGGGTGGATACTCGCGAATTGCCCATACGCTTCGGTAACTATCGCCGATAATATAATGGTCGCTGAAAAATTTAATAGTGCTGGGCAGGATGCAATCGAAGAAGTCCTTGGTTCGAATTTCCTCAACTTGCTCCGGTGTCAACACCTTGGGTTTTCTTTTAGACATCAGTCTATGTCCTCCTTTGCAATTATTAATAACCGACCGCTTTTTGCGCTGCCATAACAGGTAGAGAGTATGAGCGTGTTGTCTTCTGAATATATTCTGTTATATATTTCATCGTAGATGTCAGTTTGGATCACATCCGCAACCTTGTAATAACGAACACCGGCTTCTGTCTGAAACTCTATCATGAGATGCGAATTTCGGAAATCGGTATCCAGGTATTTTTTGAGGTCAGAGAATTGTGTTCCGTTTTTCATATTGTGTCCATAGATAATGGCGGTCCCACTATCATTGGTACAACGAGCATCAAGAAACGGCACACCGGACTGACTGTACTTGCCCTCGAAGTTCTTGCGCAGATACTTCTGTGGATTGTTGGGGGTGTGCATTACCGGGTAATTCACATTTGTTCCCTCAATATAAATCCAACCGATACACTCCGCATTCATTTCAAAGAGTGGAGCAAGATTCCTTTTCTTCACCTCGGGTTCATATTTCAATGGATCAGTTTCCGTATCTGCGCCCATTGTATCTTTGTTGGTTTCATTCTCGGGTGTTGGCGTTGCGGTAGGTTCGATAATTTCGATGAGGTTCTCAAACTCTTTTCTTTCTGTCTGCTGGGTGGATAGTTCTTTCCATATCATACCCGCTGATACAGTTAGGAGCGCCGACAGCAGAAGAACAAGCAGTATGTTAAATTTCCTCATCGTCCTCATCTACCTCGAAGAATTGCTCACCATCGATATCGGGCATTTGCTCACCGTTTAGACTTGCATCGAAATACAAGGCCAGGAAGCGTTTGATATCTTCCTTGCGCATTCTCTTGACCTCAAAGCCCTGCTCCGAGATGACTTTCTCAACACGATTTGCCATCTGAAAGACCTGCTCGGCTTTTTTCGCCTTGCACCGTGCTATAAACAGAAATTGCCGGGCAGTAGCCATCTCTACCTGTATCTGATCCAAGAACTCGATGTCCTTTTTCAGCATTTTCTTGACCTTTGAATTTTGTTCTTCATCCAGTCGCATATGAAGGTATGCCTTGTTATCATCAAAGCACTCAGAAGAGTCGGTGCAGGCGATTTCAATATCCGGTAGTGCAGATAGCACCATCATCAAATGCCGCACCTTGATTTCGACATTGGTATGCGAAAGCACCGAGATGTTTGTCGGTGCAACAAGATAGAAAAGCAACTCTGCCTTATTGGTTTTCATACCGTATTTCGTAAAAGTTTTCACGCCAATGAGGTCTTGCACCGAACTGCCTTTCCTTTTTTTCTGCTTCTCTTTTGCCATTTGGCTCACCTCCATTCAAAATATTGTTGTGTAGATACAAGAAATCTCACAGCGTATTTCATGTAGTCCACCACAGTTGTTTCATCCATGCGTATGGTAAGAAACGCATAGCACAATGTCGCCGCAGCCGGTACAAAAAAGTGCATATGCACCAGCATTACAACCGAAAGAAGGGCTGCAATACCGATGATGCAGAAATCTCGCAGCCCCCAAAGCCACAAATTTGCGGTGGCTTTTAGATTCTGTGGATAGATGTACTGTGTCATTTACATTCCTCCCATCGTAATGTCCTGATCTTCTTTTTCTTCCATTTGACTTCCGGTTTCCTTTTGGGCGAAGGTCAAGCCGTTTGTTATTGCCTCCACCTCGAATCTGTGACCGCAGAGATATCCGACCGCTTTGTTAACCTCGGCAGGGCTATCTCCAATGTCGTAAAGGCTGTCCACCACGATCTTAGAGATTCCGTGGGCTTGGCAGTAGTCAATCATATTCTGAAACTCTTTTCCGCACCGAACCATCGGTGCGGATATGCTGATACTGCCTTCGCAGTAATATCCGCTTTCTTCACAATGTTTACTAATGAGTTTGTGCTTGGCAACTGTTTGTTCTGCCGAAAGATTCGCTGTGTTTTGATATACATAGACCTTTTCCTGCTGTTCGATGAGGTCGCAGACAAATTCCACGGGTGTCTGACCATGTACCTCTTGTATTTTCTCTGCAATCATATCCTTTATCAGTTTGGCTTCTTCCTTTGTTGGGGTATAGAAGAAACTTTTACTGCTGTCATCCTTGCAGATCACACACTCGATTGTAAGGAAATCGCTTGCCGGGTTATATATGCCGTACATATTCACCCACTCACCGGCTTCAGAATCAAGTTGCAGATTGAACTTCTTGTTCACATCAAATAGCGTTTCAAGATATGCCACAATATGCAACTTGTTCTCACTGTCGATCTGAATATCCCGGTCGACTCGTATATCTTCTCGTTCAAATTCCATATTATGTTTCATGCTGTACCTCCGTTATTTTGCTCTTGCTATGGAACGAGTCAGATTTACGGCTGTTGTCGTAGCGTGAACAACAGACATCATATTGACCCTTACACTTGAATCCAAACCAAACTGCTGCGCAATCCTGGGAACTTCGTTAGCCGCAAGCATAATGCCGAGACCAAGGAGCATATTGGTCGGGAAAGTCAACAGGCCGAGGTATAACAACGTTGTTTGCATAAATGCCGTTAGGCAAATAGCAATGACTTGCTTCATCCATTGCACGAATCCGTCATGGTATCCTCGGGGGACAGAGAACATATACAAAGCTCCAACCGCCATCTGCACAAGCAAAATGCCACCACGCTTGATGTTTTGGAAAAATATCTTCACAACGCAGTATGCAAATGCTATCAGAGCAAGAATGTTGAAAAGGTTAAAATTAATGTTATTTGCCACCGAAAAGCTACCCACAAGCACACTCGTGCTTGTACCGGAAAGGTCTAAAGACTGTCCTCCTGCGAACAGGGCGGATAAGTCATGGGAGAAGGTATTTTGCAGACTGATGCAAAATTTATATAGTTCTACCGGCACTACACCAATAAGAGAACAAGCAAAAAAGCCTTTAAGGACATTGATCGCACAGGACTTAATATCCGCCCTGCCGTTTTGATACTCAATTGCTACATCGAAAACGGCAACGACGACACCGGCAACAAACAACGCCCATCCAAAATAGGTAAATAGCTGTATGGTAGCTTTTACCCAATCCAAGGCAAAGATATCTGCACCCATATTTCCCATCATGGAGAAGAAATCGGCAACTGCATCATAAATGGTTTCATAGAACCATTTCAGCATAGTATTCCAAATGGTATTGGAGATCTGTGTTCCCAAGAATTCAAACGCTTCCCGGATCGATTCGGCTATGGCATCAATGAGATCACCAATCCAGTCAAACATTCTTAATCACCTCCAAATATTACGAAAGCAGAGACGGCATTGCCGTCCCTGCACGGGTTTGTATCTCCTTACTGAAACTGCATCTCGTTTTCGGACATACACTGATCCTGATACATTCCGACATAGTCTAAAACGGTATCGCTGATTCTTGCCTTGTCTTCTGCAGAGATGCGGATATACCAGCAAGGCCCACTATCATCATCCCACATATACGGATGGACACTATTGCCGCAGTAGTCTTTGCGCATACCGACAATATCACCAAATTTCAAGGTTTCTTTGTCCACAACGCCATCCTTGCGGTTAATGATGGAGACCTGAATAGCATCGTAATGCTTGGCAATAAAGGTGGACACGAACTGCAATTTTACGCGCAGATCATCGTCCAGTTTCCCCACCATTGTCCTCCCAACAAATTTAGGCTCTTGAATGATATCCGAATCCCCGAACATCATTCGCATTTCTCTTTCAAAGAAATTCACCCGCGTCACCTCCGTTTATAGAATTGACCAAATGTACAAAGGGGCGGTGAGTGTAAAGATCAAACAAGCGAACAGAATTGCAGGAGCTGCGAACTCAAACTGTCCATGCTTTCTATAATCGAAATACGCTGTACCCAACTTCACAAAGAAGAGGATAGCGAGAATCATATCGACCACGGGGAAAACAACATTATTGACTACTGCCTGAACCTGCGCTTTTGCTGTGTTCCATGTCTGCTCGATGGCTCCGGCGACATCACCGGCAGCAAAGGCTGTCATGGAGAATGTGCTTACAAGAACAGCCACAAGTGCCGCGCAAAGCAGAATTCTTGTGATTTTCTTATTCATAAAATTCAACCTCCAATTTCTTTCTTAATGTCTTTTTCTTGGATTCTTTTGATTCGGATATTAAGATTTTTGCAAAAGTTGATTTCTGTGTGCATGCCTTCAGTTACTTCATCACCAAATACCCACAGTTCATCGCAAAACCATAACATACCAAGTCCCGCAACAATCCCGATTTCACGCTCTTTCTCGATGCTGTCATCAAGGCAGAGTGCATAAAAATGTGGCACGACCGGAGCCGTGCCACACATTAGTGCATATCGGGTATATCGCTTGACTTTTTCAAGGTTTCCCTTGACATCGCCACCCAAAGGTGCGCAGATATACACCTTTTTCATCATTTTTAATCCTCATCGTCCTTCTTGCGCTTGATACCAATAATGATTACCGCAACGAGGCCACCGAGAGCAACCGCACCGAGCCCAATCCAGAAGCCCAGGTTGGAGTTATCGCCAGTCTGCGGAATGTCGGGAACAGGGATTTTTTCATTGGTCACATTTGCCTTGATAATCTGACCATCTTCTGTAATTTCGAAGGGATATTCATCGGTGTTAGCGATATAGCCTTCAAGAGGGTCAAATTCGGAATAGGTGTATTTTCCGAAACGGAGGCTGAATTTCGCAATGCCGTTCTCATCTGTATAAACTTCAATTACAGTGTTACCGTCTGCATCTTTAATACGGAATCCGACACAGGCGAGGGGCTTTCCGTCCGCAATGTCGCTCTTGGTCAACTTGAGTTCACCAATGATGGGTTTATTTGTAAAGCCAATACCCGCCATATTTTCGACAGTAACGGTTTCGCCGTCATTACGAATTTCAAAGTAGTGGTAGTCATCGTCCTTCACAAAGCCCTCGGGAGCAGTTTCTTCATACAGGAAATAGCCACCATAACGGATGCCTTCCGCAAGATAAACACCGATCTCGGATTCTGCCAATGCCACGACGAAAGTGTCTACATCGGCATTAAATTCACCGTTCTTATCCGTATCAGCATAAATGTGGAAAATTGCACCGGTCAGCTTATTATCGGGATATTCTTCGTCCACTTTCGTGGTAGTCACATTTCCCTTAATGGGTTGATTGGTAAAACCAACACCGCCCTCATTCTCGACAACTACCGTTTCTCCGTCATTTCTGATTTCAAAATAGTAATATCCGTCATCTCTCAAGAAGCCTTCTGGAGCAACCTTCTCATGCAGAAAATAGCCGTTGTAGCGGAGATCGCTCATGGAGTATGCGCCGTTATCTCCTTCGGCCATTTCACCGACGAGCAGGTCAATTTCGGGATCAAATTCTGCATTGCCGTCTACATCCACATAGATTTCAAAAATTGCCCCTGTGAGGGTGTTCTCGGGATTCTCTTTATCGACCTTGATGGTCTGTACGGAGCCGGTAATGAACTCGTTTTCAATCACGATATCAACAACCTGTTCATCCTCGGATACCGTCACAGCGTAGTTGTTTTCGTTCAACACAAATGCAGGAGCCGCTTTGATTTCACGGATGATCCATCTGCCGAAAGGCACATTATCAAAGAAAAATACGCCGATCTCGTTGGATTCACAGGTGAGAATGGCGTTTTCCTTTGTAAACTCAGTTTCATTCTCGGTAAAGAGTCCGAACAGTGCGCCACAGATTGCGAAGCCATCCTCATCAAGTTTCTTGCCTACCACGCTGCCACGGATCATTTCATTTACGAGCGCGTTGCCATCGTGGATGCTCTTTCTGACGGTATCCACATCTTGTCCTTCGTACACAAAGGTGATTTCATATACCTTGTCCGAAAGGATGTAGTGACTGTCTGTAGCATATTCTTTCACATAGACCTTTGCGCCTACGGGCAAATCCGTTGCAAAAGTGATTTTACCATCCTGATCGCAGGTCGCAATCTCGATAAGAGCATTCTTGGGAATGATAGATCCGTCAACCGCGGTCATATCCTCGGAGGCGTAGAGTGCAAACTTCACGCGGGTAATCTCATCCGAATTGCCGATATTGAAGATTTCGTCCTTTTCCAAAGCTTTAGAGAGGTCAACGACTACCGTCTGCCGCTCGTTGATGAAGGATGTGGAGGTGGCTGTGACTTTGACGGTTTCTCCAGCATATGCGAGTTTCACTTCGACAGGCTCTGCGTTTAGCACCATACCATAGGGAGCAGTAATCTCCTTCACCGAGTACTTACCAAGATAGAGGGGGACAGTGGTAGCAGTACCATCTGTACCAGTGGTAATGGTTGCGACAACCTGTCCCTTGGTATATCGGAGAGTTCCATCCGGGGTGATAACATCCTCGACTGCTGTGATTTCATAGGTCGCACCTGCCAATCCCTTGATCTCATAAATGGGCTGATAGATGCCATTGATTTCTTTAACAGTAGAGAATACTTCACCGGTTTTCTCAACGGTGATTGTACCTTTCTGTGCGATATTGGACTTAACCACGGTTACGATATCTGTAGTGCCGTCAACCTTAAAGGCAACAGGGTCACTATCGAGGACATACCCGTAGCAGGTGTTCTGCTCGATGATCTCGTAATTGCCGTAGGGGAGCGGAGCAGGAAGCATCAGCTTGCCGGTGCTGTCGGTATAGTAGACTTCGATATCTACGGGAGTTGGATAGTTAACTCGCTGAATCACATATTCTCCGGTATCCGTGTTGCGAACCTTAAAGCCGATTCCGGCTGCAGGGATGACATTCTCGGTTTCCGCATCCTTTTTCACAATTTCAATCTCCGCTTCGAAAGTTGCATTGTTAATGAGGTAGCGGTAAATCTCACCGTCTGCATTGACATTCACCTCGAATGCCGGCAACATTTCCTTACCTTCCCAGCCGTCAATCTGCTCTACAATATATTCGCCGTAGGGCAACCAATCTGTTTCGGCAAATCCGTACTCATCGCAAATAAGGATCGTTCTTTCATTTTCCTCTGCGTTTTCATACGAACCTGCGCTTTTGAGGTACACAGCGAAAGCCGCACCTTCCTCGGGAGTTTCAATCTTGGTACTGCCATCATCGCAATGTTTGATAACGGCGATCTTTCCACGAATAATGGCTTCATACACATCAATATATTCGGTGTTAAGTTCTACGGTATATTCGTAGGCGGAGCAGTCAATGTAGTATCTCGTATCATCGAGCAGGTAACCTTCGCTCGGGGTAATTTCCTGTAAATACCAGTTGTCGCCACAGACATAGTAATCAGTCAAAAAATAACCGTTTTTGTCCGTAGTATAGGTATCTACAAGAATGCCGTTATTATATATGCCGTAGACCGCACCTTCGAGGGTAGCATCACCCTGCGTTACACCGTAAGGCCAACCATATTCACTTACCATCTTATCGGAGTCGACTGCCAAAGACATGGGGACTGCGGATTGCGGAACAATACCGCCGTTCTCATCATTGGGATCGCCCCAATACAGATAGCCGTCAACCTTGAAAGCGTCCACACGGAACTTCTTGAGAATGTTCTCAAAGGACTTGTTGGTCACTTCGTTCCACGCAATATCCGCCGTCTGTCTTTCCGGTACGACATAGCGGATGTTGGTATCCATTTCTTCAATGGTATATCCTTCGCCAATCAAAATATCGCTGAACATCGCAACTCCGTTTTCATCGGTATATGCGTACTCATCGACTTTTTCACCAGAGAGAGAAGTACCATACAGGTGGAATTTCATACCTTCAACCAAACCATCTTCAGAACTCTTTGTAATTCTGAGATTGCCGCGCTTCAGCTCGTTATAGAAGTGCTTTTCGCTCACCTTGTTCCATTCGATTACCGCAGTCTGATTCTCGGGGATAACATATCTTTCGGCTGTATTTACTTCCTCGAGAACATAAGGTGCGTGACCGGTAATAAGGATATCTTCAAATGTTGCGATACCGTTAGAGTCGGTAATTGCATACTGCTCCACAGGCAGACCTGCAAGAGATGTGCCGGACAGTTTGAATTGGACACCTGCAACCAATCCGTCCTCAGAGGATTTTGTTACCTGCAGCGATCCACGCTTGAGGACATTATTGAAGGTAACTGTAGCTGTCTGACCGCTTACAACCGTTACCGTCCTGACCTCCTGCGGCTCATACTTATCAGCCACGATTTCGGACACGGTGTAGCTGCCGGGCTTGAGGTTATCAATCTTGACTTCGCCTTTTTCGTCCGTTGTAACCGTTGTGTCCACGCCGTTGCCCTTTACGGTGAAACTGATACCTGCAATCACGCCATCATCAGATGTCTTCACAATTTTGGCCGAGCCGGGGATCAGTTCATTCACTGCGTTGACAGTTACCGTTGCATTGGGCGTGTTGGCATCGATTGTCCTGGTCCAGCTTGTTTCACCATAAGCTCGGTAGTTAGTCGGGAATACGGTTTCCGTAATGGTATAAGTGCCGAAAGGAATTCTATCTTCACTTTTGGCATAACCCTTACTATCGGTGGGGCCGATTACAAACTTTTCATTAGTTTCCGTATTTGTTGCGGTGAAATAGGCACCGGCAAGTGCATTGCCATCAGTGTCCTTCTTATTTACCTCAATACTGCCATCGTTCTCGAAAATATCATCGGGCAAATGGAAGTATGCGTTGGGATAGGAAGACTTATCGCCGGCCTGTCCCATCCAGTCGATACGGGAAATTTCAGGGCCTCTGTCATTACCTACATGAATGATAAAGTCCACGCCTTTATAAGTGCCCGAGTAAATGGCAACATGCTTGTGAGAGTTCTCAGAATCGCCGAAGATAACAATATCGCCGGGGGCAAGTTTGTTTCTGTCAACATTAGAACTGCTTGTGCCAATTTTTTCAATAACTCCGGTGTTTGCCAGTTTATTCAATGCAGTCTGCCAGGTAGATACTGCCTGAGAATTAGTACCGGTTGCTTTGATCGCATCTGTAATAAACTGCGTATCCACACCTTCGATATTGGGCAGGTAGTTGCAGATGTAATAGGTTACGAAAGATGCACAACACAGTCCGTAGTCCTGATATCGCGCAATGTTCGGAGCAAGTCCTGTAACTGTGGACGCGTCTGCAACTGTTTCAAATCCGGAGGTAGATGTTCCGTAACTGATGCCGGAAAGGATTCCTGCCGGTGTCCTTGAGCCGTAGCTGCCATATTGATACAGTGTGCCATCGGTAATCTGCTGGTCAACATCATATCCTGTGTAAGCAAGTGCGCGGAGAATAGAGTGATCCACCATTTCTTCAGGCAAATCACTTGCGACAGCGGCAAAAGCGCTCATGGGCATTGCCATAACGACCATCACTACCGCAAGAACCATTGCCAACACTTTTGACCATTTATTTTTTGCAAAACTCATAGATTCTTCATCCTTTCAAATTCAAAAAATTTAGCCCCCGTCCGAAGACGAGGGCCTGCTTGCGGTAGATTATCCATTAATCACCATATTTTTTGCTGCTCATACAGATGCAACAATACCACTTTTCATCTGCTTCATTGTAGATTACTCCAACTGCCATATAGCTATATTCAGAATCTCCTACATATGCCCAATGGCTGCTGCTGTTCTTGAATCCGTTCGCGATTCTTTGCGCTATTTGATCCGCCGAACCGAACCAATCGCCTTTACCGATAGCCTCTCGATTATAGCCCCGATAATAGCTTTCGCCTGCGTCACCACCAAACAAGGTCATGTCAATGTACTCACCATACTGTAAGACTGTGCAGGGGTTAGGATTGCTGTTGTGAGAAAAGTCCGTTATCAGTTGCTTTGCCCTATACCTTGCCACCTCAGTCAGTCCTGGCAGAATTGTTGTGGCAGAATCTCCCTGGGCTATCCTATACTGATTGATGTACTGTGCGACCATGCTCTCAATTTCATAAGTCGAAGAAGGCGCAGCGGATGTAGTTTTCTCGGGCTGTGTACTTTCGGCTGGCTCTGTAGGGGCTTCCGTAGGAGGTGCTGTTGTTTCTTCTACAGGTTTTGTTGATTCTGTAGTCTTTGATTGAGCGGTTTCCTCTGCATCCCTTAGAGGTTCAGTTTGTTCTGTTTCCTTTTTGGGAAGAGTTTCATTGGAATCGGTTGCCGCACCTTTTTCTTCTGTTGTAACAGCATCTTCAGTCGCCGTAGCAGTAGAGGAAGTTGTGTTTTGAGTAGGTTCGTCCGAGTGATCTGTGTTGTTACCATCGCTACCTTCCATATTATTTTCGCCCGATGTTGTATCCACAGTATCACTTGAAACTATATCGCTGAACTCCGGATTCGGCTGCGCAGGGGGTTGATTGCTACACGCAACAAGTGTCATGAAGAGCATAATTGCTATAAGAATTGCAATTTCTCGTTTCAGCATAAATATCACCTCTAACTACACAATACCGAAATTTTATCAAAAGTCCAGCGAGTTTTCAATTATTTATCGAAAAGACCTACATTGTCTGCTCAAAAGCAAGTTCCTCATCCTCGTCGATACTCTCATCGTGGGACTGCTGCTCGGTTTGAGTCTGTTCGAGCTTCTGCTCGTAGGCTTCGAGGATGAACCCATTAAGGACTTCTCGGCCTTCCTTGGTCACTGGGTGGAAGTCCTCATAATACTTGCCATCGTTTCCCTTGGTCGCCGGGTATAGAACCTGCGGGCCTTTACCTTCGCCACCATCATAGATTTTGAAGCCATGAACAGCGAAGTGGTTTCCGATTGTCACGCTTGCATAGGCTTTGATTTTACTGTTCGGATCAGTAGCAATGCGGTCAATTTTTGCAGAAACAAACGGGACTTTATACTTTTGCCTTTCAGCAGTGCCATTCTCCACAGTCTGTTCTGAATTTTTCTTTTCCGGTTCTTTAGGTGCTTTCACAACACCGGTTTTTTTAGTTGCCATTATCAATTACCTCCAATTTGTTTTACATTCCTGAAATGATTGTGAATCCTATATCTGCCTGAACTTCCTCTTGCGAGATTTGTTCAGGTTCCTTGAACCGATCCATATATTTCATCACCTCCGAATCCGTCAATCCTCGAAAGTCATCTTCAGTAAGGCCGACAACGAAAAAAGGACCGGCAATGATAGAACTACCATCGCCGATCCTTCTGTTGCCTTCCATACCTTCGAGCTTTGCTTCCTCATTGCAAATAAGGCAAGTTCCGTCATCTTCGATATATACCGGTTCGATGTATCCTTTAACCGCCCTTTGTTCACCCTTGAGCGTATGTTCCACTTCCGCCACATAGGCAGGTTTGTTTGGCTCTACATACACTACGCGCATGAGGTTATCCGGCTTTTGCGTTAGGGATACATCAAAGGGAATTTCTCGAAATCCTACGCTTTGACAGATATACGCCTTATTGTTCATAACAACCACATCGGATACCGACAACGAATGACCACGGTGAAGCGGATGTCCATCAGTATTAAAGCGCCGATAGATGTCTTCGAGATCAAATTCGTCAATCTCTGCGTTAAATACCTCATCATAGGTGGACGGATCAGCGGCCTGACCATCTTTTAGTGACAGGAATTTCTTATTGTTAACATCTCGGTTATGGTTGATCTGATAAATTTGTACTCGCATTACTTAATTCCTTCCATTTTGATACCGATTTCTTCTACCGGGGATTGCATTGCTTGGAGTTTTTCCTGTGCCCATTTGGGAATACACTCATCTTTGATAACACCTATAAAATCCGAACGTCGAAAACGGGCATACTCATCGTCTTTGAGAAAATAACCGCAGACCTGTGTCCCAACAGCTTTAGGATCGCATCCGAAACCGCCTGTCGCATAGAAAAGCTGAAATTCGGGAGTTTTATATTGATCTTTAAGGCTGAATGGACGCATTACAAGCAATCGACCTTCGTAGTTGCCTTCCTCTGAACAGTGGGAACGGTCAAACAAGTCAAGAGACTGCCATTCGTTCTTAACTCGATCCACAAACATATTGACCAATCCGGGATGGGCTTCTACGGAATAATGCCACAAGATATTATCCTTGGGCATATAAAATTCTCTGGCCCATTCTCTGTTAGCCGCGCTAAATCTGCCGTCATTATCATGTTGCTGGATTGTGTTTGCAAGTACCCACTGAACTCGATGCCAGCCGAACTCTCCAACAATACCACGCACGAAATCTGTATTCAGGCTGTTGTCGTGGTAGTTATCATTGATGGCTTTCTCGATGGTTCTTGCGCAAGTACAGTTTTCCTTGTAACTTTCACGCCACCAGTCAAGCTCACCATGTCCTCTGGCATACTCTTGCGACCAAAGGTACACACTTTTATGCTCGTCCATTGGTTTTTACACCTTCTCTCTGCGCCCATAGCAAATTCAGATGGATGGTTGCCTTCCTCTGCTGCTCTGGAGTAAGGCTGTCGAGGAAATCCTCAATAGAGAAATCATCGGCCTCGTCAAAGCATTCGGAAGAGCAACCACCACACAACTTTTCCTTGCGAAGAATAATGGTACTTGCATCCTTTTCCTCAAAAGAGAGAATGTCATTGTAGCCGATATTGTTTCGGATTCTTATCTCATAAGGGATAGTAATTCGTCCTCGTTTGCCGAGGACTCGCACAATCTTTCTCATTGTTCCAATCACACTCCTTTATTCGTCAAGGGTACAAGTACCGCAATGCCAGCAAAAGTGCGGACACTCGGTACATTCCTCGGGGACATCAATATCATCATTGCCGTCCTCATCGTCTGCCTCGAACTCGTCTTCGAGATCATCCTCGTCCAGGATTCTTACTTTGATTTTACCGTCATCGAAATACGCTTCAAACAGGGTATCCTCATCGATTCCAAGCGCATCCAATAGATCCTCCGGCAGTGTAATTGCAAATTCTGCTCTGTATTCCATTTCAATTCTCCTTTTAGTAATCGTATTGATAGTCAAATAGAGTAAGCTGCCGGGTCTGTTCCAACAGGTACTTATTGTTCAGTTCTGCCTGGTCGAGCAGATTGAAATTGCCAATCAGCAGTTCTTCGAACATTTCACCGGGCTTGGTGCTTTGCGCCATATTATGGAGTCGCTTCTGTACATAGGTATCAAATCCATACTTGTTTGCAAGATCCACTATGTAGGGATCGTTGTTATATGTGATGATGAATTTGCATTCGCCCTTGTACTTTTCATGGATTTCGTTCATGAATTTAAAAAGCATGGCGTGTTCATCGCTGCCAAAGCTGGCCTTTTGGTAATAGTTTTCCGTACCTTTGTACGGCGGGTCGAGCAAAATGAATGTATCCTTGCCTGCAGCATAAGCAATGCAGTCTTTATAATCTCGATGCATAATGACAGCATTTCGCAATCTGCTACAGGCAGCTACAAGTCTGCCGAACCTTTTGGTCATATCTTTCTTTGCTATGGCAAAGGTCTTACCTGTGGACGAGAAACTGAATATCTGATTTTCAAAGAAGGCAACTGCTTTTTCAATATCCGACCAATCGGCATTTTCGATAATAACGGAGGTTTCCGTGAGATCATCGAGAATATTGGGGACATCCGCAAGAATAGCCTTATTTGCTTTGAAGAGCTGCTCAGAGTTGAAAGACAGGTACAGCCGTCCTATCAGATATGCCAGTTTTTCACTGCGCTGTAACACACGGAAGAATTTCACTAAATCTCCATTATAGTCATTGATGATTTCTCTCTCCGAGGGCTTCTTGCGCAGGAATACTTCCGCACTTCCCATACATGCTTCCACATAGGTTTTGTGCGGAGGCATGAATGCGTCTATGGTGGTATAGATGCATCCTTTACTTCCAGTCCACGGTAATGGGCTTACCGAGCCGGACAATGTAACCGACCTCCTTTCAATTGGAGGCAGTTGCAGCATAAAACAAAAACTGGCCGTTTTTGTGTTTACACACGCCAACGGCCTCAAAATCTTTAAATAGTGTTTTTAGTCTTTTCTTCACGCAGTTGCTTCTTTAGTTTTCGGATTTCGTCTTCATAATCATTAACCCGATTAACCTGCAAGCAGGACATCAAGCTGAGTCCAAGGCAGCCACCGATCAGAATGCCAATAATGAGGAATACAAACTCAGTCATATTGCATACCCATTCCTTCATCTTCGTCCATATCCTCATCCATATCATCGACAGAGGTAATGTTCACATATTCGCCAATAATATTGAGAGCATCATAATAGTTACTTGCGCCCGAATGGATGCGGTTTGTCATCTCCTTTGCTTGATCTGCCAAGCCGTTTTCACGAAGCGTTCGGGCAGCAATCCCCATAAGATTGAAAATGTTTCCATCCTGGCCAATCAAGGGGCAGTCGGGTTTGGAGTTTTCTTGCTGCTTTGCTTGAAATCCTCCGAATTTCTGGTCTACAAAATCCGAGAGCCATGTACCGCCAAAATCGGAGTGCGTACCAATTCTCCACATTGCAAGTTTACCGTAGTTAATATTTACATCCTCGCTGAAAGGATAGAGAATGCAGGTTACACCTCCGTTATCAAAAACGGCGCAATCATCGGCATTGAACTTTGTGCCATCCAGAAGCAATTCCTGTTTAGTAAACAGTTCGTTGATTCCGTCAATCCATTCCTGGGGATCACCGCCACAGCCTTGTAAAATAAGACCTTCCTTGCCTTCGTAATCGAGCAAGTCCTTAATGTTAATGTGTTTTACGCTCATAGATTTTGTTCTCCTATTTCTTCATCAAATTCTTCGAATCCCCAAACCCCGTTAGCAAATTCTACGGCTTCGGCTTCATCGGGATAGTAAGTTTCGATACATTCGCCTTTTTCATATACCTTCTGTCCACAATTCATACCGATATCCTCATCAGCCCAAGAGTGTTCAAAGGATACCTCTGGATACATAGCTGAAAGCTTTTCGAGAATGGGATGAGGTGCACTCCATGCCGTCTGAAACGACAAGGTGGGGTTTGTGTCCGATGGATCGGAAGATGTATACTCGTCGAAACCGTAAGCATTCCACTTCGTACCCCAATTTTTAATACTCCAGTCGTACCATGTGGGAACACCGTACTGCAAGATGTTTTTATATGCTGCTTTGCCTAAAGTGAAGGTTTCTTCATCAATGTCGGTTCTTGCGCGTAAAAACACCTTTTCACTTTCTTCGGGAATATTGAGAAGGTCGAGACCTTTTCTTGTCCCCATAAGAGTGTAGACATCCACAAACGCCTTATAGTATTCTAAACCTCTTTCAGTCTGTGAACCTGCTGTGATTTTCAGAGATTCCGGCATCGGTGTGATTTTATTAAAATCAATCGTGCCAAGCCCATACTCATCATCTTTAATTGCTTCTAACATTTCGGCGATTTTTTCCTTATCGCCGGTAAAATTAACGATGTTTGTTACATGATTCGGCATGCCTATCACTCCTTCACAATATCGTATTTAGAATTTATTTCCGCTATTTTTTGCCCAATAGCAGTAATGACAGGTACGCTTACCGCATTACCTGCCATTTTATATAGATGACCGTCTTTAAGTCCGGTCGCTTCCGCTTTATAAAATTGTTCGTCTGTAAATCCTTGCAGTCGCCAACACTCTATGGGCATCAGTTTGCGGATTCTGCCCCTGTGGTAAATGCCATGCCTATCTTGGGCAGTAATGGTAAACATGGCTTCGTCAGGCTCTTTCATTCGCCGTCCCCGCTGTCGCACTTTTTCTCTTTCGGGTGTAAGTGTCGCTCTCGGTGGTTCGTCTTCGATCAATACGGCAGAGTGTTCACCTCGGTGATTGCTCACTCCCGAATCTTGCCTTGCAGTTATGCACCGAGCAACATCGGTAATCTTTGGGTTGACGTTCATATCGATGAAGTAAAGCCCTGTTTTTCCACCCCAACCACCAGCACCAGCACATTGAGTACAAGCTACTCCGTCTGTTTCGTAAACTCGCTGTCCTTGTGCACCTGGGATAAGTTGCTTAAGATTTTTCGCATAGCTGCTTCCGAGAGGAAATATTTTTCCGGCACAGCGGTCATCAAGACATCCGACAATGTACAGCCTTCGGCGCTGTTGGGGGACTCCGAAGTATTTGCTGTTAAGCACCATCCATTCGATATGATACCCCATTTCAACAAGTGAGGAGAAGATGGTAGTAAGCGTCCTGCCGCCGTCATGCGATAGCAAACCGGGGACATTTTCCAAGAGAAGAAATGAAGGCCGTTTCTCTGCAATGATTCGGGCAATTTCAAAGAACACAGTACCTCTTGTATCTTGGAATCCGAGCCGTCTTCCTGCAACAGAGAAACTTTGGCAAGGAAATCCGGCACAGAGCAGATCGAAGGCGGGCAGGTCTTGGGGATTGATTTTTCGAAGGTCTCCATAATTTTTCCCTCCTTCCGCACCGTAAATGGCTTTATATGCTTTTACAGCATTAGGATCAATTTCAGCGTGTCCGACACACTCAAAATGACCGGTTGCCATCAGACCGGAATGGAAACCTCCGATTCCTGAACATAAATCGATAAAACGGATTGCCATATGGCATCCAACCTATAATATTTTCTAATTCACCTCATTTCTTACATAGTCTGCTCTTGCACAGGTTCTTGCTGTTCCTGGTATTCTTCAGCGGCAAGTCTTTGTTCCTCACGCAGTTCTTCTTCCGTAAGTTTTCGGAAGGAGTCCTCACCGGGAACAAGACCAAGGGTTCTGCCATTATCCCAATTCATATGAATCGTACCCATATCATCTACCAGCCGAACAGTACCACGCATACCTTTGGGGACAGGGCGATATGGGTCACTCATATGATTCAGCACGATTCTGGTGCCAGGCGGATAGGCTTCCTTGCACCTCTGTGCCTGTCTATGTTGTCTTTCCCAATCGTTCATCATGTAACCTCCATATCAAATAATTCGTCGGGCGACCAATTGATTGTGAAGTCAACGCTTTCGATATTATCACAACGGGAGAGGAAGGTTTCATCCTGATTCATCCGCATCATAAAATATGCGACTTCCTCTGGAGTTGCCTTGTAAGTTTCTTCTTCACCGTACAGATATGCTTCTGCGTGAACGGAGACTTCTGTTTCTTCATCAATGTCTTCCATAAAGTTGTCGAAGGCAGTCCAGCCTTCAAGGTCATCGAGTTCTCTTGGAATGCCCCCAACAAAGAATTCAACTTCCTGATTGTTCGCGGAAAGCGTTACCGCTGAAAACAGTACAGCCATGTTTTTCATCAACTCCATCGTTATTATTTATATTTACTCATTCTCTGCGTGGGAGAAGGGGAGTACAAAATTAAAAGGGAGGTTGCGCATACATTTTATGCGCAACCTCCCAAGACACAAACATTTAACATTTACACAAACGAAAAAAGGGGCAGATTTCACGAAATAAATCGTAAAATCTGCCCCTGACATCCCAATGTTTTAGTTCAAGTCCTCCCCAAAGGTCGATTTAGGGAAATGATATCTTTTGAATTTCACTTTAAAAAATGACATAGCAAAACCCCGAAACCGTTGTGGTTTCGGGGTTTTTCGCACCGATATCTTTTTCGGTGCGCATTGTTGGTTGCGGGAGCTGGATTCGAACCAACGACCTTCGGGTTATGAGCCCGACGAGCTACCCCTGCTCCACCCCGCGATATTCTGTTTACTCTCCTGAGTGCTTGTATATTATAACACGAAGTTTAATGTTTGTCAAGCGTTTTACGAAAAAAATTTTACAAAAAGTCAAAATTCCCTCTGAAACCGCTCCTGACATTATGTCTGTCCGTAATAATATATGCAGCTGTGCCGTGAATATTCGAACGTTTAAAATTTTTTCAAAATTTCTTTCCTGACCGTTTTATTGTACACCTTATCTGTTATCATTAAGACAAAGAATAAAACCCGATGCAAATCGGTACGGCTTATTCAAAAGGAGGAAAATATGACATTTATAGTTTTATTTATCGGTCTGATCATTTATGGCATCTGGAAAAATTGCGAACCGCAGATTCCGGCATCTTATCACAATAACTGGAAGCTCGAGCAGGAGGATTCATGGAAAGTCAGCACGGGTGAGATGTCAAAGCGACAGTTTATGAAGAATATCCAGAACGGCAAATACAGATAATCGTCACACTTAATGTTTACCCCCGATTGCATAAGCAATCGGGGGTAGTTCTTTATCCTTCCGTCTTTCTTATACCGAAAAACAATCTTAAGAAGCCTGCCAGTATTCTCGGAGTCTTGCAAACTACGATTTTCATAATATGTACCTCTCTTTCAGCAAAAGAACATCAGCCATACTCCCAGTGCAATGAGCAGCAGTGACAGTATAACAAGCAGTGTTTCGGCTGACATACAGGTAACACATATAAGAATACCGGCAAGACCGAGTATGAACGCAGGAAATTTTGAACGTCCCGGTCTGCGCCTTCTCATCATAAAAATACCTCCCGTCAGCTGAAGCTATTACACTTTATTCCTAAGGGAGATATTTTGTTACTTATTTCCTGACGGTCATAACAACCGCAAGTCCGCTCCTTATTTCGACCGTGCAATCAGAGCCTTCGGTGAACTCATTGCTTACGCCTATCGGGAAGCTGCGTTCCATAACATAGCAGTCAAGCGGATAACCTGCACCTGCTATGGAAACCGTTGCTTTTTCGCTTATTGCAAACACAGAAAGGTATCTTGATAAATCGGGCGAAAGCGTTATCTTTTCATCTTCGAGTATATATATATCCGTGCTGTCGCCTTTTATGCTTGCTCTTGCCCCATGCTCACGGATAAACATTAGTGTTGCAATATTTGCTAAGGTATGGTCTGTTCTTCCGCCGCAGGCGCTGATGAGCGTAATGTCGTCATATCCTCTGTCGAGTGCGGTTCTTACAGCAAGCATTGTATCGGTATCGTCCTTGTGGGCAGGCGAACGCATTGTTTCTATATTGTCCGGCAAAGGATTCTCAAGGCTGTCAAAATCCCCTAAAATCAGATCCGGCTTGATTCCTGCCTGCAGTGCCTTATCATATCCGCTGTCTGCGCATATTATAAACGCACCCTCGGATATTTCCGCATTCATACACGGCTCAGGTCCGCCGCAGATTATATAACACTTCTTCATTATTTGTTTTTAAACTCCCATTCATTCAGCCTTTCGGCCTCTTCACACATTTTTACATAGCTGTCATAGCGTGAGCTGTTTATCTTTCCTTCACGCAGTGCTTCGGTCACGGCACAGCCGCTTTCTTTCAGGTGAACGCAATCTCTGAAACGGCATTTACCGAGATATTCAGAAAACTCTCTGAACGAATATTGCAGTTCGTTTTTCGGAATAAAGCCGTATCTGCTTACTTCAACGGTCGAAAATCCGGGTGTATCGGCAATATAGCCTCCGTCAATAGCAAATAACTCTGCCTGTCTTGTCGTATGCCGTCCTCTGCCAAGCTTTTTGCTTATATCTCCCGTGCTTCTTTCAAGTCCGGGGAACAGATGATTCATAAGGCTTGATTTTCCTACGCCTGAATTGCCTATAAGTGCTGACAGCTTGCCGGATATATAGCTCCTGATTTCATCAATGCCGTTTCCGGTACTGTTGTCCATATAGAACACCTTGAATCCGCATTTTCTGTATATTCCGGCAAAATCCTCGCATTCACGCAGATCCTGTTTGGTTATTACTATAACAGGCTCGATGCGCTTGCTTTCAAAAATTGAAATCAGCTTATCCGTCACAAGCGTGTTCGGCACAGGGTCTACCGCAGATGTTACCAGTAAAGCACAGTCAAGATTGGCAAGCGGCGGCCTGATGATATGATTCTTCCGTTCTTTTATCTCCACGATAAGCGGAACGGCATTTTCTTCTATGCTGACAACGACATTATCTCCCGCACACGGAGATATTTTTTCTTTTCTGAATACGCCCCTTGCATTACAACATAAAACGCCGTCGGCAACAGCTACATAGTAGTTGCCGCCGACAGCCTTTGTTATAATGCCTTCGGTTTTTACATTTTTCAAAGGCAAACCTCGTTATTCATCTGTTTCTTCGGAATGTTCGCCCGATGCTTCGGTCGAAATGAACTTCAGATTGTTAAACAGGTTCTGATCGTATGATATAACATTCTGCTTTACAGTACCAGTGGAGAAATCAATTTCTATTTCAGCGAGTGTTCCTGTAAGAGCTTCGTCCTTAACATTTGTGATTTTTATGAGATATGTACGCTTATCCTTACCGGAAACATCAAAAGATACAGGCTTACCCGCCGCAAGTGACATATCCTTGGTTTCTGTCTTGATCACATTTCCGTCACTGTCCATATAGGTAAAGTTAAACGTACCTGACTGAGCGGCGTTAGTCGGAAGCGTAACAGTTACAGAACCGCTTACCTCTGTAGGCTCAGGATTGGAGGAAGGCTCATCCTTTGAAGTGTCGGGAGCTACATACTTGAGCTTTTTGAACAGACCCTCGTCATAGCTTACTATTTCAGGCTCTGTGTCCTCATTCTTGAAATCAACACTGATTTCCGCAAGAACTCCGCTGAGCGATGTGTCGTTCACATTCGTAATCTTGACAGTGAATGTGGCAGGTTCTGTACCGCTGACTTCAAATGTCAGAGTTTTACCCGAATTTACAGCCATATCACGTTCTTCTTCCTTGAACGAAACGCCGTCCTTAAAATACTCAAACTTGAACGTTCCCGTATCGGTTGCGTCGGTCGGAAGTTCAAGCGAAACTTCGGTCTTGATATTGACAGCCTTGCCGTCGCATACGGTTACTTCAATCTCGGTTTCCTCGTTTACAACAGAGTTTTCCGCAATGCTCTGCTTTATTACCTGATCTTTTTCATACTCGTTGCTTGAGCCGGCAACTTCCTTCAGCTTGAGATTCTTCTTCTCTGCTTCTTCTCTTGCTTCTTCGATTGTCATACCGATAAACTTGGGAACATTGACTGCCTTCACAAGCTTGCCGTTACTTACATATACCTTAACGAGCGTACCCTGTGAAACCTCAGAATGAGCCGCAGGTTCGGTCTTTATAACTATATCCTTAGCCACATCGTCATTATTGACATATACGATTTTGGGCTTAAGTCCCTTCTTTTCAAGCTTTATCTGTGCGTCCTGTACAGTAAGGTTGGAGTAATCGTCAATCTCGACCTTCTGAGGACCGTTACTGATAACAATACTTACTATCGTGCTCTTTTTGATGGTTCTGCCGGCAGGAGTTTTCTGATCCATTACCTCGTTTTCCTTGTACTCGGTAGAATACTGTCTGTCTATATCGAGGTTAAGTTCAGGGTACTTTGTCTTGACATCATCAAGCATCATTCCGACAATATTCGGCATAGTCATCTCATCTGAGCCGCCGCTTTCGGTACCTAAGTTACCGCTTACAATAGTGAATATGAGCCATGCGGTCATTATTACAAATACAGACGCTACGGCAAAGAGAATAGGAAGGAGCGGTGAGCGTCTTTCCTCTACCTCATCCTCGTCGTCCTCATCCTCATCATAAAGATCGTTATCCTCATCGCCCTCGCCTTCGGGAAGTTCTTCTCCGTTTGCGCTTTGTTCGGGAGCGTTGGGGTCGGATACCTTATCGAAATACTTGGTCGAGCCGTCTGTTGAGAAATACTTGTACTCAAATACAATGCTGGGATCTTTCTTGAATTCTTCAATATCGTTTATCATCTCGCCAGCGGTCTGATAACGCATCGAAGGCTCTTTCTGCATAGCCTTGAGCGTAATCTCCTCAAGACCTTCGGGAATTGAAGAATTTATCTCACGCAGAGGTTTCGGCGGAGTCTGCATATGCTGGAGTGCAATCGCAACAGGTGTTTCTCCGTCAAACGGTTTCTGTCCTGTCAGCATCTCATAAAGCATAACGCCGACAGAATATATATCGCTCTTTTCATCGGTCATTTCGCCTCTTGCCTGTTCGGGACTGATATAGTGAACCGAGCCGATAGCCTTTTCGGAAAGAGTTTTATCTGTTTCACGGTTAAAACGGGCAATGCCGAAATCCATGACCTTGATTGTGCCGTCGGGGAGCATCATTACATTCTGCGACTTTATATCCCTGTGGACAATTCCTCTGTCGTGTGCGTGCTGTAATGCTCTTAAAATCTGGATAGTGAAATATACGGCATCCTTCCATTTCAGAACGCCCTGCAGCTTGATATATTCGGCAAGAGAGATGCCGTCTATGTATTCCATTACGATAAACTGTATCTGCTCGTTGAAGCCGACATCGTATATCTTTACAATGTTCGGATGCGAAAGCAGTGCTATTGCCTTGGACTCGTTGCGGAATCTTCTGAGAAAATCCTCACTGCCGGCAAATTCATTCTTGAGAATTTTTACGGCAACTATTCTGTCCTCGGTAATATCCTTTGCCTTATAGATGTCAGCCATGCCGCCCGTTCCTATAAGCTCAAGAAGCTCGTAACGGCCGTCAAGGCGTCTGCCTATCATGTTGTCTGTATTGTTATCCATAAAATCCACCGTTTCTCCGTACTTTATTATACCTCCGACTCATACGGTAAGCCGGAATTTATATTGAAACCACAGCAACGGTCACATTATCCCGTCCGCCGTGTTTATTGACATAATCTACAAGCTGATCGCAGCATTTTGCCGTAGGCGCACCTGCTATAACCTCCGCTATCTGAGCGTCCTCCGCATAGGAGCTTAGTCCGTCCGAGCAGAAAAGGAGCATATCGCCCTTCTTTACATCAAGCTCGAAATAATCCGGCGTGATGAAAGGCTGTGCTCCGACAGCTTTTGTTATCCTGTTCCTGTCGGGGTGAGTCTTGCTCTCCTCGTATGTTATTATTCCCTTTTCAATCAGCTTTCTTATATATGTATGATCCTTTGTTACCTGCTGCATATTGTCGTCAAAGAAGAAATAGCATCTGCTGTCGCCGACATTTATAAGATAGGCTCTTTCGTTGAAAATAATACCTGCCACACAGGTAGTACCCATTCCCGCTTTTTCGGGGTTTGCGTTTGCCATATCGTAAACAACACTGTTTGCGGCGGTTACCGATGTTATCAATAAATTTCTTATCTGATTTCTGGTTATATCGTGTCTGAAGCCTTTTATCAGTCTGTCCTTTATAAAATCAACAGTCGTTGTGCTGGCACATCCGCCGGCATTCTGTCCGCCCATTCCGTCGCACAGAATGATCGCTATAGCGTCATCTCCAAGCTCGCCTATCCAGTAGCTGTCCTGATTTTCTTCACGGCAATTACCTATATCGGTCTTTGCGTAAGCCTTCATATATAATGGTTCTCCCTTGATTTCTTACTTATTATCACGTCTTAACTGACCGCAGGCGGCGCTGATGTCCGCACCGAGCGTTCTTCTGACCGTAGCGTTAAGTCCGCCGTCTATAAGCATCTGTTTATACTTTTCGACAGAAGCACTGCGTTTAAATACGCCTTCCTTTATCTCATTGACCGGAATAAGATTGACGTGACAGTTCTGACCCTTCAGCAGTTTAAGAAGTGCGTCTGCGGATTGCCTGTTGTCGTTTACTCCGTCAATCAGCGCAAATTCATAGCTGATTCTTCTGCCCGTGGTATTGAAATAATACTTGCACGCCTCCATCAGCTCTTCTATGCGGAATCTGTCATTTATGGGCATTATAGAACTTCTCAGCTCGTTTGTCGGCGCATGGAGAGAAACAGAGAGCGTTATGCCGAGCTTAAGGTCAGCCAGCTCATATATTCTGTTCACAAGTCCGCAGGTCGATACCGAAACGTGTCGCAGACTCATATCGTCCTTTGCCGACAGAAGTCTGAGAAACTTTACAACATTATCAAAATTATCAAGCGGCTCGCCTATTCCCATAAGTACAACGTGATTTATCTTTCGTCCGCTGTCACGTTCACTTTCGTATATCTGCAGCAGCATCTCGCTCGGTTCAAGATTTCTTACGAATCCCGCTTTGGTCGATGCACAGAATTTACATCCCATTTTACAGCCGACCTGAGTTGATATACAGATGCTGTTGCCGTGCTTGTATTCCATAAGTACGGTTTCGACTTTTTCTCCGTCAGACAAACCATAAAGATATTTTACCGTATTATCTATGTCAGATACAAGCCTTTTTTGAATTTTTAGTGAGTTTATCCAAAAAATATCGTCGAGTTTTTCTCTGAGTTGTGCAGATAGATTGGTCATTTTGCTAAATTCTTCTACTTTATTAATATGTAACCAATCGTATATCTGTCCGGCTCTGAATTTTTTCTCGCCCATAGCCAGAATCTTTTCTTCCAGCTCCTCTTTCGACAGCGAAAGAATATCTGTTTTTTCCATTTATATGTATTATTTCACCTTTCTGAGTGTTGCTGTGAAGAAACCGTCGCCGTTCACATCACAGGGAAGCATCGTTCTCTTGTAGCTGTCCTCAAGACCTTTGATATTCAGCGGAACAACTACCGGCACAAAGTCGCTGTGCTCTTTTAAAAACTCATCAACTATATCGTCATTTTCCGTCCTGCTTACAGTGCAGGTCGAATAGACAAGAGTTCCGCCGGGTTTTACATATTCAGCGGCGTTGTTTATTATCTTCCTCTGTGTATCGGGGAGGGTTTCAAGCTGTTTCATAGGCTTGTACTTTATTTCGGGCTTTCTTCTGATAACGCCGAGTCCCGAACACGGTACATCACATATCACCCTGTCAGCTTTCGGTATATCGGGGTTGAATTTTGTCGCATCGTTTTCTGCGGCGGTTATAATAGTAAGACCGAGCCGTTTAGCTGTATTTGTAATAACGGAAACTTTTCCGTCATACAAATCGAAGCTGTATATTCTGCCCCTGTCGTTCATAATTTCGGCACAGGTGAACGTTTTACCGCCGGGCGCACTGCAAAGATCCACAACCGTTTCATTGAACACGGGAGCGGCAATTTTACAGCATATCTGCGATGAAATATCCTGAATGTGAAACATACCCTTTTTATATGCGGAGCTTTGTTCTATCCCTTTGGTGTTGGCAAGCTCTATGCAGGCATCTATAAGGCTGTTCTTTGTTGCAGATATTCCTTCTGACTCAAGTTCGCCTATAACATCGTCAACCGTGTATCTGACGGTATTTACTCTGGCATATATCGGCGGTCTGCCGAAGCAGGAGTTTATCATCTGCATTGCTCTTTGCTCGCCAAGCTCGCTGTTCCACTTCTTCACAAGCCATTTCGGACAGGAATATTCGATAGAGAGCTTTGCTTCTCCCGTAAGGTTGCCGTAATCTATCTGTTTTTCATTACGCAGAAATGTTCTGAGGATAGCATTAACATAACCCTTTGCCTTTGTACTGTTGCAGTAATCGCAAAGTGCCACCGATTCGTTCACCGCAGCGCTGTCCGGCACGGAATTCATGAACAGAAGCTGATAGAAGCCCATTCTGAGTATTTCAACGACCGCTGTCTTTATCTTATCGAATTCGATTCCCGAATAATAGCGTATAAGATAATCGAGCGTCATTCTGCGTTCAAGTACGCCGTAGAAAAGAGCCGCCGAGAAGGCTTTGTCACGCCTGTCCGCATCATTTTGCGTGAATGCGTGGTCAAGTATTATATTTGAGTATGCCCCCTGCGTATCCATACGGATAAGAAGGTCGAGCGTTATCTGTCTTGCGGTTTTCATTCATCTCTCCAAATCAATCTCTTCTTGAGCTTGCGATAAGTCTTAAAAGCTGTAATAAAGCCACTGCAAGCGATGCTACATAAGTCATTGCTGCGGCTGTGAGCGTTTTCTTTGCGCCTGTATACTCCGCACCGAACAGTATGCCTTGATTCTTTATTGTTGCAAGCGCTCTGTGGCTTGCGTTGAACTCAACGGGGAGCGTTATCAGCTGGAACAGCACTATTGCCGCAAAAAGTCCGATGCCTATGCCTCTGAGTATCGGCATATTAAACACAATACCGAGTATGAAGAACAGTATCCACGCCGATGAGCCGAACTGTGCAACGGGAAGAATTGCCATTCTTATCCTTATAGGCGTGTAGTTTTCGGCATACTGTATCGCATGACCGACCTCGTGAGCCGCAACTCCGATAGCTCCGACAGATACACTGTCATAGACGGGAGCCGAAAGTGCAACGGTGTTTGTTCTGGGGTCGTAATGGTCGGTAAGCTCTCCGGATACTCTTGTTACCTGAACATTATAAAGCCCGTTGCTGTCAAGAATCTGTCTTGCTATATCTGCGGCAGACATTCCTCTTGAGCTTGGCATCTTGTTGTATTTTCTGAAAGTACCTTTTACATTGATCGAGGTGAATATAGAAAAGATAAAGGCTGCTATCAGCAGTAAATAAAGTATAAATTCCATATCCGTTCTCCTTTCCGTTTGACGCTATCAGTTCAACACAGTGTCACGCTGTAGCTTGTTGCCGTTCAGAAAGCTTGCGGTATTCATACGCTTTCCGCCCTCTCCCTGAACATCGGTAAATCTTATACATTTCTTGTCGCCGCATACTACGGTGAGGTCGTTTTCGTTCACGACAGTTCCGAACGGCTTGTCGGAGGTAATATCTGTCATAACCGCAAAGTAAACCTTCAATCTTTTATCTCCTATAAAAGTATAGGCGCAGGGCGACGGTGACATACCTCTTATGAAATTATATACATCAATTGCATTTTTTGAGAAGTCTATCCTGCACATTTCTTTCGTGATAAGACCTGCGTAGCACGAAAGGCTGTCGTCCTGAGGTACAGGCTTTATCGTACCCTCCTCACAGGCCTTCAGCGTTTCGATTATAAGCTCTCCGCCTGTAGCCGCAAGGCTGTCGTGAAGCTCTCCGCCGGTCATATCGGGAGTAATCGTAACCGACCTGCTCATCAGCATATCGCCCGTATCAAGTCCCTTTGCCATAAGCATTGTTGTAACTCCGCTTTCTGTTTCGCCGTCTATGATGCACTTCTGGATAGGTGCGGCACCTCTGTATTTCGGCAGAAGCGAAGCATGTATATTGATGCACTTGTACTTTGGAAGCTCAAGTATGCTTTCGGGAAGAAGCTGACCGTAAGCCGCCACAACAATGCAGTCCGGAGCAAGCTGTTTAAGAAGTTCAAGCGACTTCTCCGCATCCTCGCCCTTTCTGAGCGACAGAGGCTGATATACGGGGATACCGTACTTTTCGGCGCACTCCTTTACGGGAGGTGCCTGCATCTTCTTTCCTCTGTTCTTAGGCTTGTCGGGCTGAGTGAAAACAGCCATGACATTATGATGCTTGTGTAACTCCTCGAGTGCCGATACGGCGAAATCCGGAGTACCCATAAATACTATGTTCAAATGATTTCCCCCTTACTTTTTACGTTCCTCAAGCTGTTCGGAAGTCAGCAGTTCATCTGCCTTATCGGTAAACAGAATACCGCTCAGATGGTCGATTTCGTGACACAGAGCTATCGCTAAAAGCTCTGTACCTTCTATATCAAATTCTTTGCCGTATCTGTCCTGTGCCTTTACCTTTACCTTTGCGGGTCTGTCAACATATCCCCACATACCCGGCACTGAAAGACAGCCCTCAAGCTCGTGCTGTTTGCCTTTCATAGATGTGATAACAGGGTTTATAAGCTCGATTTTTCCGTGTTCGTCACCTACGTCTATGACCACAACTCTCCTCAGTACGCTTATCTGAGGTGCGGCAAGACCTACGCCGTTTGCCTCCTGCATTGTTTCGTACATATCGTCAAGCATCGTCCACAGCTTATCGTCAAATACGGTAACGTCCTTACATCTTTTTCTCAGCGATTCGTCGCCGTCCTTAGCTATTATTCTCTTTGCCATTTCAAAAATCCTTTCTTTTGTTTATATAATCTCGCCGTTCATATCGGCGAAGAAGCTGACTTTATCAAGTGCCGGTGATTTATATGCATCAAGCAGTGTAGCCTTCATAACCAATCTGAATTCTTTATTATTCTTACATTTTATAATGATACGATAGCGGTACTTGCCGTTTACCTTTGCCACCGAGCAGGCGGACGGTCCAAGCACTCTTATAGGGATACCGTGACCCTCAAGATTTTTCATAAACAGCTTTACGAAACTGTCAGAGCCTTTTTTGCAGGCCGCCTCATCAACCGATGAAAGCCCTATTTCGCATATATCGCAGTACGGCGGAAACAGCAGTGCTTTTCTTATCTCGCATTCCTGTCTGAAAAACTCATCGTAATTCTGGTCAGCCGCAAGATTAAGAACATAATGCTCGGGAGAAAAGGTCTGCAGATACGCTCTGCCTTTTTTCGAGCCTCTGCCGCATCTTCCGACCACCTGTGTTATAAGCGAAAACGTCTTTTCATAACCGAGATAATCGCCTGCGTACAGCGATTTATCTATCAGCAGTACGCCGACAAGCGTCACGTTCTCAAAATCAAGCCCTTTGGCTATCATCTGAGTGCCGACCATAATATCATACTCGCCGTTTTTGAATTTATCGAAATTCTTTTCGTAAGAAAACTTGCTCATCGTGGTATCTGCGTCCATACGCAATACTCTGGCAGACGGAAACAACGTCGATATTTCATCTTCTATACGCTGTGTTCCTGTACCTGTGCTGTATATGAACTTCGAGCCGCACGATTTGCATTTTCCTGTGAATACCTCGGTATAGCCGCAATAGTGACATATCATGCAATTGTTTGTCTTATGATATGTAAGAGGAATATTGCAGTTGGGACATTTATACACCTCGCCGCACTTTATGCAGTTCATATAGGTGTTGTAGCCTCTGCGGTTGAGCAGAAGTATCGTCTGCTCTCCTCTTTGCAGATTATTCTTTATCTCATCGGCAAGCGCCCTGCTGAAATTGGAACGGTTACCGGTTTCGACCTCGACCTTCATATCGACAAGATACACATCGGGGAGTACCGGCTGGCTGTAACGCTTTTTCATCTCAAACAGCTTATATCTGCCGATTGACGCAAAGTATGCGCTTTCAAGGCTTGGAGTTGCAGATGCTAAAAGAAGCGTGGCATTGTGGTAAAAGCATCTCTGCTTTGCTATGCTCCTTGCCTGATAGCGTGGAGATTTTTCGGATTTATAGGTATGCTCGCCCTCTTCGTCAATAACGATTATACCGATGTTGTCAAGCGGTGCGAATACGGCACTTCTTGTACCTATGACTATCCTTGCCTCGCCTTTTTCGATACGCTTGTACTCATCTGTCCTCTGACCGAGCGAAAGGTTGCTGTGTATTACCGCAACGTTGCTTCCGAAAAGATCGGTAAAATTTCTCACCATCTGGGGAGTGAGCGATATTTCGGGAACAAGCATAAGGGCTGTTTCCCCCTGTTTTAATGCCTTGTCGATAAGCTTTAAGAAAACGGTGGTCTTGCCGCTTCCGGTAACGCCTTTAAGTAAGGCGCACTGCGGCTTGCCACTGTCCATAAGTTCGGACATTCCGCTGTATACGGCGGTCTGTTCATCTGACAGCACTATATCGTCAATGCTCCTTACCGCCTTTGCTCCTGCGGTGAGCGAGCGTGAAACTTCATTGTCAAAGCATTCTACAATGCCGTTTTTCTCCATATTGTTTATAACGGCGGCTGTTACAACGCAATTATAACATACTTCCTTTACCGATGCGGAATCGGCATCCGTCAGAAAATCGGCTACCTTTTTCTGTTTTGCGGTAAGGGGCTTTCCGCCTTTGTCGGCATACTCGCCGCTGAGATAGCTGTCTGTAAGCCTTACGTTTTTTTCGGTTTCGCTGCCTACTCGCTGCTTTATAATATCAAGCGAAACAAGTACGCTTTTTTCCGAAAGACGCCCAATCAGCTTTTTCTGCTGTTCGTCAAAGCCGTATTCGATCATATCGTTAAGTTCTCTGTCGCTTTTACAGCCGAGAAGCATAGCCGATACCGCCTGCTCCTCAGGTTCAAGAGCAAAGCTGTCGGGGGCTTTTCTGAACTCATCGCTTATGGCATATCTCTGAGATACATTCAGAGCCATACCTCCGGGCAGGATAGTCTTTACCGCATCAAAATAGGTACAGAAGGTATTGTCCTTCAGCCAGTGCATAAGACGCAGAGCCTCGTCACCCAGTATCACTCCGTCATTTATAACGCAGTATATATCCTTGAGCCGTCCGTAATCCGCATTCTGCTTAAAGCCGGTCACAAGGCCGACACGCTTCTTACCGCCTTTGCCGAACGGCACGATTACACGCTGACCTACGCTTGCCTTAACTCCCTGCGGAAGATAATAATCAAACTCGTTATCAAAGCTGTAAAGTGCCTTATCGACTACTACCGATACGATAGCCTTATCATAGCGGTCGCTCATTATGATTTCTTGATTTCCTCAAGTAACGAAAGTGAACGCTTCGTGTTCATCTTTTCCGCAAGGATAACGGTATTCACATCATCTACCGCCTTTTCAAGCTCGCCGTTTACTACAAGATAATCAAACTTGTCTGCAAACTGAAGCTCGTTTCTTGCCTGCGCTATTCTTGCGGCGATAGTTTCTTCCGTTTCGGTGCCTCTTTTTCTGAGTCTTCTTTCAAGCTCGCTCATTGAGGGCGGAAGTATGAATATAAGCACGCATTCGGGGAATATCTTCTTTATATTCATCGCACCCTCGACCTCAATCTTGAGTATTACGTCCCTGCCCTGTTCAAGCATATCCGTAACGGCTTTCTTAGGCGTACCGTAATAGTTGCCGCAATACTGCGTGTATTCAAGCACTTCACCGTTTGCTATCATCTTTTCAAATGCGTCAGTAGTCGTGAAGTGATAGCTTACTCCGTCAATTTCGCCCTCACGCATTGCTCTTGTGGTAGCGGAAACCGACTGTGTAAGATTTGAGTTTTTCTTGTAAAGCTGTTCAAGTATCGTATCCTTACCGCAGCCCGACGGTGCGGAAATTACTATAGGCAATCCTTTGTTCATACTGTTCCTCCCCCTGTTATTCATTTACCTCTTCACCTGCGGTTATGCCTGTGAAATGCGATATATCAAGTGCCGACAGGACTACATGGTTGCTGTCGGTTATTATGACCGTTTTGGTCTTTTTGCCGCAGGTCGCATCTATGGCAGTGTTGTTATCCTTTGCCGCTGATATTATACGCTTTACCGGTGCGGCATCGGCACTCACAGCAGCTATTACCCTGTCGGAATTGACGGTGTTGCCGTAGCCTATATTTATAAGCTTCATACGCTCTCCTTTTCGCTTTAAATCATAGTTTGTTATTATATCACCCTTATGTGATAATTCAAAGAAAATCAGACAAGTTTTGACGCTAAAAGCGGTGAATAGTGATTTCTGAATTCCTCGAAAGTTCCCTCTTCGATTGCCGCTCTTATCTTCTCCATAAGCGTATTATAGAAATATAAATTATGCTGTACAGCAAGTCTTCCGCCAAGCATCTCTCCCGATTTAAACAGATGTCTTATATACGCTCTTGAGAAATTACGGCAGGTAGGACAGTCGCATTCGGGGTCTATCGGCAGTGAATCGGTTTCAAAGCACTGATTCGTGACGTGAGTGATACCGTTCCATGTGAACACGGTAGCATGACGTGCATTTCTGCTCGGCATAACGCAGTCGAACATATCAACGCCTCTGTAAACGGCTTCTATTATATTTGACGGAGTACCGACACCCATAAGATAACGTGGCTTGTCTGTCGGAGCGTGCGGGATAACGGTTTCTATTATCCTGTACATAACATCTGTAGGCTCGCCTACGGCAAGTCCGCCGATAGCCACGCCGTCAACGTTCATATTCGCTATTGTTTTCATATGCTCGGCTCTTATATCGTCATAAGTTCCGCCCTGATTTATCGCAAACAGCATCTGCTGTCTGTTTATCGTTTCGGGCATAGAATTAAGCCTTGCCATTTCGTCAATACAGCGCCGCAGCCATCTTGTTGTTCTGTCAACCGACTTCTTTACATAATCATACGGCGAGGGATTTTCTATACATTCGTCAAATGCCATAGCTATCGTTGAGGCAAGATGCGACTGTATCCTCATGCTTTCTTCGGGACCCATAAAAATACGTCTGCCGTCAACGTGGGAGTTGAAATATACTCCCTCTTCCTTTATCTTTCTGAGCTTCGCAAGCGAGAACACCTGAAATCCGCCGCTGTCGGTAAGTATCGGTCTGTCCCAGTTCATAAACTTGTGAAGTCCGCCCATTTTATATATTATATCATCTCCCGGACGAACGTGAAGATGATAGGTGTTGCAAAGCTCCACCTGACACTTGAGGTCTTTGAGGTCAAGCGATGATATACCGCCCTTGATTGCCGCAGATGTGCCGACATTCATAAAAAACGGCGATTGTATCACACCGTGAGGTGTGTGGAATTCTCCTCGTCTTGCTACACCGTCTGTTTTTAATACTTTAAACATATTTCTCCTTAAATACGGCAACGCAGTCAAGCGGTAACATTCCTACCTCTCCGCTTTGTGCTATGCCATAGCAGTATTTTTCATTCTTATAATAAACGCAGAATGTTTCGCCTTTATTAACGCAAACAAACGCATCAAGATTAGTCCAGCCGTGATAATGTCCGTCACCCCATTGGGCGATATAGTTTTCAAGTATAAGTCCGCTGTTGCCGCTGTGCTTATCACGCACCGACACCAGTCCGTCTGACTTGCCGAGTATTTCAAGGTCGCTCTTTTCATAATCAAGATAAGAATAATGCCGAGCGGCTGTATAATCCTTGATGACCGTACATTTTTCACACGGCTCGGACGGCTCGAATACGTTGTCATAGCTGTAGCTTTCTCCGTCCTTAGTTATTATAAAAGCATTTATCTGTCCTGCCGATTTTACCGAACAGCCGCCGTCAACCGCTATTATCCTTTTATCCGTGTCAATTATCGGCAGATTGGTGTTTTTTCCTCTTGCGAAATTATAGGTCGGGAAGTGACCCACGACAACATATTTATCAAGAGCGTGACCGCTTCTTATCCACCACGGTGCGCACAGAACAAACTGCTCTGAGCTGTTTTCCCAGTCCGTGCGGTTTTCTATACCTGCGTGAACGAAAATGTGTTTTTCGGTTTCTATAGCCGTCGGAAGCCCCGAAACGAACGACAGTTCTTTAGCGAATTTTTGGTTGACAGCATTACGCTTGTTATCAAAATCTGTCGTTAAATCGGTAATACCGATGCTCTCCGCCATTTGCATATAAGCGTTTACAGGGCGGTATGTAAGCCTTTCGAGAAACTTTTCCTTTTCATCGTCAAACGCCATACGCGATACCATCGTATCGTTGTTACCCTTGATACATACGCATTTTTTGTCGCGGGATAATTTTTGTATAAAGTGCAGTGTTTCGATATTTTGCCTGCCCTTTTCCAGAATATCACCGAGAATGAACAGATAGTCGCTTTCATTATTGTAGTCGCACTTACGCAAAAGCCTTGCAAACTCATCATAATGTGCGTGTATATCACTGACGCAAATTATCCTGCACTTTTCGGGCAGGGTTACTTTAACGATGTTCATCATATTATTATCATACTGTCGCCGAAGCTGAAGAAACGGTATTTCTCCTGTATCGCAACATTATAAGCATTGAGAGTCTTTTCCCTGCCTAAGAATGCGCTTACAAGCATTATAAGCGTACTTTCGGGAAGGTGGAAATTCGTAATAAGTCCGTCTATCGCTTTAAACTCATAGCCGGGATATATAAATATCCCCGTATCGTGCGAGCAGGCTTTTATCTCGCCGTTAGGGTCAAGCGATGCGGCAGATTCAAGTGTACGACAGCTTGTGGTGCCGACTGAAATGACACGTCCGCCACGCTCTCTGCAGGCCTTTATCTTATCGGCGGTTTCCTGCGGTATGGAGTAATGCTCAACGTGCATCTTATGATCGAGTATATTGTCCTCTTTTACGGGACGGAAAGTACCAAGTCCGACGTGGAGCGTTACAAAAGCTGTATCAACGCCTTTTTCACGGAGCTTTGCAAACACGTTTTCGGTGAAGTGAAGTCCAGCAGTAGGAGCGGCGGCAGAGCCTACCTCGTGGGAATATATGGTGTTGTATCTGTCCTTATCCTTCAGCTTTTCGGTAATATAAGGAGGGAGCGGCATCTGACCGATACGGTCAAGCACTTCAAATATGCTGTCGCCGTCATAGGTAAACTCGGCTATCCTGTCGCCGCCCTCGGCATAGTCGACTATCTCGGCTGTCAGAATGCCCGAAAAGTCAACCTTCGTACCGATTTTAAGTCTTTTGCCGGGCTTCACCATAACCTCCCAGCGATTATGCGAAATCTGGTGAAGAAGCAGGAACTGCACTGCCGCACCCGTTTCCTGCTTTACGCCGTAAAGTCTTGCAGGGAAAACCTTTGAGTCATTGAGAACGAGCAGGTCACCCTTTTCAAGATAATCGCATATATTATAAAAGCGGTCATGTGTTATTTCGCCGCTTTTGCGGTCAATTTTCATAAGCCGTGAGCTGTCACGAGGCTCAAGCGGAGTCTGTGCGATAAGCTCCTGCGGCAAGTCATAATAAAAATCCGATTTAAGCATTGTTTTTCCTCTGTTTTTTGCGTTTTTCACGCATTTTTTCTTTCTGGATATTGCATACTGTTTTATAATAACACATTTACGAAAAAAAATCAAATTATTTTTTACCGCTTCGCCATTGACAAACAGCAATAAATATGATAATATAAACAAAGCAGGTAGAGGTGCGATTAAAGAAAAGTACCCGTTGCGTCAATCTGCCGACAGATTGCAGCGGGAAAAGGCTTTGTCGCCGAAGAACATAAGTGTCGGAGCTTATGTATCTGGTCGTGTGTCTAATATATGCACGATTGTCATCAAGCGGTTAAGCTGTAGGTGGAGAGCTATCACACAACTTTATCACATCTGCATACAAAGCCGCCTGTAATCATTTTTACAAGCGGCTTTTTTAAGAAAATATGCTAAAAGCAAAAAAAGAAGGATGGAAACTAAAATGAAAAACTACAACGTAGGTATTATCGGTGCTACGGGTATGGTAGGACAGCGTTTTGCCGTTCTGCTGGAAAATCACCCCTGGTTCAACGTAAAGGTGCTTGCCGCATCTCCCCGTTCCGCAGGAAAGACTTATAAAGAGGCTGTCGGCTCAAGATGGCTCATCGAAAAGCCTATGCCCAAGGCTATGGAAGACATTGTTATTATGGACGCTACTGCCGATATTGAAAAGATCGCATCACAGGTCGATTTCGTATTCTGTGCGGTAGATATGAAGAAGGACGAGATAAAGGCTCTTGAAGAAGCTTACGCAAAGCACGAGTGCCCTGTTATGTCCAACAACTCAGCTAACCGTTTCACAGACGACGTTCCTATGATTATCCCCGAAATCAACGACGAGCATATGGCTATCGTTGAGGCTCAGAAGAAGCGTCTTGGCACAAAGAGAGGTTTCATATCAGTTAAGTCAAACTGCTCTATCCAGAGCTACGTTCCCGCTCTCAACCCCTTACGCAAGTTCGGTATCACAAAGGTTCTCGCCTGCACATATCAGGCAATTTCAGGCGCAGGCAAGACATTTGAAACATGGCCCGAAATGGTAGATAACCTTATCCCCTATATCGGCGGTGAGGAAGAAAAGAGTGAGCAGGAGCCTCTGAAGGTATGGGGCAAGATTGAGGGCGACAAGATTGTAAAGGCTGCCGCTCCCGCAATCACAACACAGTGCCTCAGAGTTCCCGTATCAAACGGTCACTTTGCCGCAGTATTTGTTAGCTTCGAGAACAAGCCCTCAAAGGAAGAGATCCTCAATATCTGGAAGGAATACAAGGGCGCACCGCAGGAGCTTGAGCTTCCCTCCGCTCCCAAGCAGTTCCTTCACTACTTTGAAGAAGACAATATGCCTCAGGCTAAGCTGCACAGAAACCTTGAAGGCGGTATGGCAGTTTCGATCGGCAGATTAAGAGAAGACACACAGTACGACTACAAGTTTGTCTGCCTGTCACACAACACATTAAGAGGTGCCGCAGGCGGCGCAGTTGAAATGGCTGAGCTTTATGCCGCAAAGGGTTATTTCGACTGATTTTGATTCATTGAACACGGAGGTATCCGATGAAAAAGACAATTTTTACAGGCTCTGCAGTAGCTATAGTGACCCCTATGAACGAGGACGGGAGCATCAACTACGATAATTTTGCAGATCGTATAGAGGAGCAGATTGCCGGCGGAACGGACGCTATAGTAGTGTGCGGCACAACAGGCGAATCTGCGGCTATGACAGACGAGGAGCATAAGGAATGTATCCGCTTCTGCGTTGAAAAGGTAGCAAAGAGAGTTCCTGTCATAGCAGGTGCAGGCAGTAACGATACCGCTTATGCCATTCAGCTTTCAAAAGAAGCCGAGGCACTCGGTGCTGACGCACTGCTCCTTGTGACACCTTATTATAACAAGACTTCGCAGAGAGGACTTGTCGCACACTTCAGTGCAATTGCGGACAGCGTAAGCCTGCCGATAATCCTCTACAACGTTCCCAGCCGTACAGGTGTGAACATTTCTGTTGAAACGTACAAGGAGCTTGCAAAGAAGGACAACATAGTTGCCGCAAAGGAAGCAAGCGGAAATATAAGCGCAGTAGCCAAGATAGCGGCTGAAACCGACCTTGACATTTATTCGGGTAACGACGACCAGATAGTACCTATAATGTCGCTCGGCGGTAAGGGTGTTATCTCGGTACTTGCAAACTGTCTTCCTGCCGAAACGCACAAGATTGCAAGCTACTGTCTTGAAGGCGACTATAAGAAAGCGGCTGAGTTACAGCTAAGGCTCCTTGAATTTACAAACGATCTGTTTATAGATGTCAACCCCATTCCCGTTAAGGAAGCGCTTAACATAATGGGCAAGAATGTTGGCGAGTGCAGACTTCCGCTTATAAGAATGGAAGACGCAAAGATAGCTAAGCTGTTTTCATCTATGGAAAAGCTCGGTCTTACAAAGTAAATTCAGAAAAAGGACGTTAATATGACGAGAATTGTAATTACAGGTGCCTGCGGCAAAATGGGCAGAGTAATAAATGACATTGTCAATACGAGAGATGACTGCGAAATAACAGCCGGCATTGATATAGCAGGTGAACAGTACGCAGACTTTCCCGTTTACAAGAAGTTATTCGATCTGCCGGAAAAGCCCGATGTTATAATCGACTTTTCGCACCCCTCACTGCTTGACGAGCTGCTCGACTACTGCAAGATAAACAATGTTCCCGTAGTTATTGCAACGACAGGCTACACAGATGAACAGATAAAGCAGATAAAGACAGCGGCGGGTCAGATTCCCGTGTTCTTCACATTCAATATGTCGCTCGGAATAAATCTTCTTGTTGATCTTGCAAAACGTGCAACAAAGGTACTCGGCGATCAGTTTGATATTGAGATAGTTGAAAAGCACCACAATCTCAAGAAGGACGCTCCTTCGGGAACGGCAATTATGATAGCGGAAGCGATAAACGAAGAGCTTGGCAACAAGATGCACTATGTATATGACCGCCACAGCGTGAGAAAGCCCCGTGAGAAAACCGAAATCGGTATGCACTCGATAAGAGGCGGTACGATTGTAGGCGAGCATGATGTTATATTCGCAGGACGTGACGAAGTGATAACTCTTTCTCACAGCGCAGGCTCAAAACAGGTATTCGCAGTCGGCTCAGTCAATGCGGCAGTATTCTTAAGCGGCTGTGAAAAAGGTCTTTATCAGATGTCGGATCTTCTTTCCGAAGCATAACGGAGGTCAATATGACAGATATTAAAGTATACGAAAACATATCAATCGTAACATTTTCAGATGTTCCGTCAAGAAAGCGTTTTGTTTCAACTACTCTTTCAGCGGTAGCCGAAAGCGGTATCAATGTAGATATGATCTCGCAGACACCTCCTAAGTCGGATATGTTTTCATTCGGCTTTACGTTCAGCGATGATGATATACCCACACTGCTTACCGTTTTACCCAGAATAACTGCAGTACACGGAATAACACCCTGTGTAAACAGCGGTAATGTAAAGATAGTTATCAAGAGCGAGGAAATGGTTGATCAGGCAGGTTTTGCGGCTAAGGTATTCAAGGCTTGCGAAAACATATGTGCCGATGTAATGCTCATAACAACGAGCGTTGACGAGATAAGCCTGTTGGTAGGCGACAGCTTCGCTGCCTCACTTCCCGAAGAAATCAAGAAAGTTCTTGGCTGATAATAATTAAATATTCGTAATGACATCGGATTTTGCTCCGATGTCATTATTATTGGACGGTGAAATATGCTAAAACTGGTTAAGTATCTTAAAAAATACAGAAAAAACGTAATACTCGGACCCATTTTCAAGCTGACCGAGGCGGTATTTGAACTTATCGTTCCTCTGGTTATGGCGAAGATAATAGACATAGGTATTGCACACAAAGACAGCGGTTATATCTGGAAGATGGGCGGAGTGCTTGTTCTGCTCGGTGTATGCGGTCTTGGATTTGCGCTTATATGTCAGTATGTGGCATCGGTTGCGTCGCAGGGCTTCGGCACAGAGCTAAGACGTGAGCTGTATCATCATATTAACACTCTTTCGCACAAGGAGGTTGACGAATTCGGCACGCCATCACTTATAACGAGGCTTACCTCCGATATAAATCAGCTGCAGGTCGCTGTTGCGATGCTGATAAGACTTGTTGTAAGAGCGCCGTTTTTGGTTATCGGTTCAACGATAATGGCTTTTATGATAGATGTGAAATTAGCGCTGATTTTCGTTCTCGTTATTCCGCTTGTTGCGATTGTTATGTGGCTTGTCACAACAAGGACTATCCCCTTCTTCAAGTCGATACAGAAAAAGCTGGACAAGACCTCGCTCATCACCCGTGAAAATCTTGTCGGTGCAAGAGCCGTAAGAGCATTTTCAAAGCAGCAGCACGAAATAGAACGTTTCAGTGATAACGCTGAGGATATTGAAAAAGCGGCGGTAAGAGCCGGCAAGATTTCGGCACTGCTCAGCCCTGTCAACGCTATCATACTGAACCTTGCGATCGTTGCAATAATATGGTTCGGCGGATTCTCGGTAAATGTCGGTGACCTTACACAAGGTCAGGTTATCGCACTTGTAAACTATATGAATCAGATCCTGCTCGCCCTTGTGGTTGTTGCAAACCTTGTTGTTATCTTCACAAAGTCGGCGGCTTGTGCGGCAAGAGTAAACGAGGTACTTGACACAAAGCCGTCAGTTACAGAAACTGAAAGCACCGAAGAAAACGGCGACAGCTCTGCTCCTGCCGTAAAATTCGACAAGGTATATTTCAGCTATCACGATAACAGTGAATATGCACTTGAAGATATATCATTCACCGCCGAAAAAGGTCAGACGATAGGCATAATAGGCGGTACGGGCAGCGGTAAATCAACGCTTATAAATCTAATCCCCCGATTCTATGACGCATCAGACGGTTTGGTCGAAGTTTACGGAACAGATGTCAGAAAATACAGCCTTAACCGTCTTCGCAAAAAGATAGCGGTCGTTCCTCAGAAAGCCGTACTTTTCAGCGGTACAGTCCGTGAAAATATGAAGTGGGGCGGAGATAATATAACAGACGAGCAGATATGGCGTGCGCTGAAGATCTCGCAGGCTTATGAGTTTGTCGAAAAACTCGAAAACGGGCTTGATTATAAGATACTTCAGGGCGGTAAGAACCTTTCGGGCGGTCAGAAGCAAAGACTTACTATTGCAAGGGCAATAGCCGCAGATCCGGAGATACTGATACTTGACGACAGCGCAAGCGCACTTGACTTTGCAACAGACGCAAAGCTGAGAACGGCAATCAAGGAAAACTGCTCCGATATGACGGTGTTTATCATTTCTCAAAGAGCAAACACGGTCAAAAATGCCGATCAGATAATCGTGCTTGACGACGGCAAAACAGTCGGCATAGGCACGCATAAAGAGCTGTTACAGAGCTGTACCGATTACTGTCAGATCTGTCTTACTCAGTTCAGTGCGGAAGAACTTGAAAAGGAGATAAACGGCGATGAGTAAAAAAACCAACGACAGCGGTTTTACAGTTCTTGCAAAGCTGCTGAAATATACAAAGCCTTATACGTTCTATCTCGTTTTCACGATAGTCAGCGCTGTTATAAGCGCAATAGCAACGCTGTATGCACCCGTTCTTATCGGTCAGGCTGTTGACTTTATCATTGATATTAACAACGTTGATTTCGAAAAAATTCTGCCGATAATTATAAAGCTCGCCGTTGTGGTAATCGTAGGTGCGGGATTCCAGTGGTTTATGGGATATTGCACCAACATACTCACTCAAAGAACGGTAAGGGATTTAAGAACAGATGCTTTCAACAAGCTCCAGCGTGTACCGCTGAAATATATAGACTCTACTCCGCACGGCGATATAATAGGCAGAGTCGTTGCGGATATTGATACCGTATCTGACGGTCTGCTGCAGGGATTTCAGCAGATATTCACAGGCTCTGTCACTATAATAGGAACACTCTGCTTTATGTTCTCGATAAACGTAGGCATTGCACTTGTTGTTATCGTTATAACCCCTGTATCACTGATTGTGGCTTCTACCATAGCAAGACTTTGCTCAAAGAAATTCAAGGAGCAGGCGGCGCTCAGAGGTCAGATTACCGGACTTGCTGAAGAATATATCGGAAATCAGAAGGTCGTAAAGGCTTTCTCCCGTGAAGAATACAGCGAAGAAAAATTCGAAGAGCTTAACGCAAAGCTGTATAAGGTCGGCGTAAGAGCGCAGTTCTACTCCGCTCTTACCAATCCCTCCACAAGATTTGTAAACGGTCTTGTATATGCCGGTGTCGGAATTTTCGGCGCACTCAGTGCTATAGGCGGCGGTATCACGGTAGGTCAGCTTTCCGCATTTTTATCATACGCCAACCAGTATACAAAGCCGTTCAACGAAATTTCAGGCGTTGTTACCGAATTGCAATCGGCGTTTGCATCGGCAAGACGTATATTCGCCCTCACTGAAAGCGACGATGAAATATCCGACGCTGACAACAAGGTGCTTACAGATGTAAGCGGAAACGTAAAGATCGACCACGTTGACTTCTCTTACGTTCCCGAAAAAGAACTTATCAAGGACCTTAATCTTGATGTAAAGAGCGGTCAGCAGATAGCTATTGTAGGTCCTACCGGCTGCGGTAAAACCACTATAATCAACCTGCTTATGCGTTTCTATGATACGGATAAGGGCAGTATCTCGGTTGACGGCAACAATATAAAGGACGTGACCCGTGATTCGCTCAGGCTCAGCTACGGTATGGTGCTTCAGGAAACATGGATCTTCGAGGGTACAGTCCGTGAAAATATAGCTTACGGAAAACAGGACGCAACAGAAGAAGAAATTGTAGCCGCCGCAAAAGCCGCTCACTGCCATAGCTTTATAAAGCGTATGAAAGACGGTTATGATACGATAATAAGCGACAATGACGGTATTTCACAGGGTCAGAAGCAGCTTTTGTGCATAGCTCGTGTAATGCTTGCAATGCCTCCAATGCTGATTCTTGACGAAGCGACCAGCAGCATTGATACAAAGACCGAAATGAAGATACAGAACGCTTTCGCAAAGATGACAAAGGGCAAAACGAGCTTTATAGTAGCTCACAGATTATCGACTATAAAAAATGCCGATACCATTCTGGTAATGGATAAGGGCAGGATTATCGAGATCGGTAATCACGATCAGCTTCTTGCTAAGAACGGATTCTATGCGGAGCTTTACAACAGTCAGTTCAAGAAAACCTGACAAAACAGTAATAACGGCAATCGTGTTGATTGCCGTTATTTTTTGCCCTTATACAAGAAAACAGCTGTATGGTTTTTAGCCATACAGCTGTTTGGTTATTCACCGATTATTCTTCGGATTCGTCCTTTTTCTTACGCTTACCGAGAAGAAGTCCTGCTGCCGCAAGAGCCGCTGTAGCCGCCGCACCTGCCGCAAACGTTCCGTCAATGCCAACGCCGGTATTGGGGTTGCCGTTTGTGTTGTCAAAGTCAGTACGCTCAAGGTTACCGTTGCTGTCATCGCCGTTTACACGCTCACCCTGAGGTGTTCTGTCGTCGAAGTCAACTTCATCACCGTTTACACGATCATTATCGGTATCTGTGTCAGTATCAGTATCTGTATCTGTATCCGTGTCGGTGTCGGTATCAGTATCTGTGTCAGAATCGGTATCCGTATCTGTGTCTGTATCCGTATCTGTGTCTGTGTCAGTATCCGTATCAGTGTCCGTATCAGTATCGGTATCTGTATCTGTATCTGTGTCTGTATCGGTATCAGTGTCTGTGTCCGTATCGGTATCCGTATCCGTGTCAGTGTCTGTATCTGTATCTGTATCCGTGTCTGTATCGGTATCCGTATCAGTGTCTGTATCTGTATCAGTATCT
>UMLL01079816.1_pt1 | contig 68408 bp, 70 predicted proteins | sample 1966591 | NCBI WGS metagenome assembly UMLL01 (sample SAMEA4836200, study PRJEB28245) | human gut metagenome | biome: gut microbiome; material: fecal sample | place: Denmark | collected 2008 | reverse complement strand
CGAGAGCCATAGCCATTGCAAGTACTAAAGATTTTTTCATTTTGTTTTCCTCCCTTTAGAAAAACACATTTTATTTTTATAAAACGCTTGGGGAAGAAATTTCTGCTTTCGGCATCTGCCCTGAGTGCGAGTCTCCTGGTTTCCTCTACCGTTGCAAACGCTTAATTACATTTTTCTTCCTGCTGCGGTTTATAAACCCCAGTGAAGGCCTGCCCCTGAGGAAACGGCAAGCCTTATTGTATAAAGTATTGAGTAAACCTGAAAAACGTTCCTGAGGAGAAGGTTTTTTGACTACCCAGTCTTTTATACAGCCTCATTATAACACGTTTGCCCCCCTTGTAAAGACCACTTTTAAAGATAAATCTGAATTTTTCGCTTTTTCACCGTCTGCGCAGCAATACCCCGAACACCCGCCGCGCTAAGGTAGAAACTTATAAAAGGTTTCAATACGCATTTTTTCAAAGCATTGCTTAACCGAAATTTTACATTACGCTCCTGCGTTTTTAACTAATCTGACAAGGCTTTGTTCTGCTCTGCCCGCAATTTGGGCAATAAAAAAGAGCCGGAAGTTATCCGGCCCTGCCATGACAATTTTAAATTTTAAACGAAAATATATTTCAAAACAAACAAAAATGCCAGGATATACATAATACCGCTGATATTCTTTTTACCGGCCGCACCGGAAAGAACATTGATAACCACATAAGAAATTATGCCAAGCGCAATGCCTTCGGAAATTGAATACATAAACGGCATGGCAATAATGGCAATAAACCCGGGCACTGCTTCGCCCATATCGTTAAAATCAATGTTCAAAACGGTAGCCAGCATTAAAAAGCCTACAATAATAAGCGCCGGTGCTGTTGCAAACGCAGGTATTGCCAAAAAGACCGGTGCAAACAGCAAAGAGGCCAAAAAGAGTATTGCCACGGTAACAGCAGTAAGGCCTGTGCGGCCGCCAGCCATAACGCCGGAAGAACTTTCAACAAAAGTTGTTACCGTAGAAGTGCCAAGCACAGCACCTGCCGATGTTGCAACAGAGTCGGCCAGCAGCGCGCCTCTGATTCTGGGCAGACGGCCCTGTCTGTCGAGCATATTGGCTTTGGAAGCAACACCGATTAAAGTACCCAGTGTGTCAAACAAATCTACAAACATGAAAGACAGCATTATGGTAACAAAATTAAAGGTAAAAATATAGCTGAAATCCATCTGCATAAAGCTCGGCATCAGGCTCGGTATATATAAGCCGTTAGAAAAATCCGGCATTACCGAAAATGCGCCTTTGGCCGGGTCGGGAATATAAATGCCTGTTACTTCCGCAATTATACCAAGGCCCCAGGTAATAAGTATGCCCAGCAAAATTGCACCGCGCACATTTTTTATCATTAAAACAGCCGTTAAAATTACGCCTATCAGCGCCAGCAGTGCACCGATACCGGTTGTATAAAACTCTCCGCTTGCAAGCGACGCTTTAAACGGATAAATGCTTACCAGCGTTGCACCGTCAACAACAAGGTGCGAGTTTTGCAGGCCGATAAAAGCAATAAACAAACCGATGCCGCCGGTAACGCCATATTTAAGCGAAAACGGTATGCAGTTAAAAATTGCTTCACGCACTTTTGTAAGCGACAGGATGAAAAACAAAATGCCTTCAACAAATACGGCAGCCAGTGCAACCTGCCACGAATACCCCATTTGCCCTACGACAGTATAGGCAAAAAATGCGTTCAGGCCCATGCCGGGCGCCAGCGCAAACGGATAATTGGCAAAAAACGCCATAAACAGCGTGCCGATGCAGGAGGCAATGGCAGTTGCCGTAAATACGGCGCCGGAATCCATACCGGATGCGGATAAAATAGCGGGGTTTACAGCCAGAATATAAGCCATAGTCATAAAAGTTGTAATCCCGGCCATCATTTCCGTTTTGGCATTGGTACCGTTTTCTTTAAGTTTGAACAGATTTTCCAGCAAAATATCAACGCCTTTCAAAAATAATGAGCCGCTTGTAAAAAGCGGCTTAAACATTAAATACACATATAAATTTTATTCGATATGATTATAAATGTCAATTTTAAATTCTGAAGTCGCGTTCGCCTTCTTCAATATCCTTCAAATGGCGTTCCACAAGTTCGCGTACTTTTTCGTTGGGAATATTATGAATTTCCTTGGCAATAAGTTCATCACCCAGTTCTTTTACATGCGGAGAAGCGTAATCTACCAGATATTCTTTTAAGGTCATCAGCGCATTGGGGTGGCAGCAGTTTTGAATCTGCCCGCTCTTGCAGAGGCTCATAAAGCGGTCGCCGGTACGCCCTGCGCGGTAGCAGGCAGTGCAGAAGCTCGGAATATAGCCAAGTTCCATCAGCCAGCCTACAACTTCATCCAGTGTACGGTTATCGCTTACATCAAACTGGGCAGAATCATTTTCTTTTTCCGGTTCGGCATAGCCGCCAACGCTGGTGCGGGAACCGCCGCTGATTTGCGAAATGCCGAGGTGCAGCACTCTTTCGCGGGCGCGCTGGCTTTCACGGGTTGATACAATCATGCCGGTGTAAGGCACGCTGATGCGGATGCAGGCAACAAGTTTTTCAAAAATATCGTCGCTGATGCTGTTATCGAAAGCAGACGGGTCAATATCATCTGCCGGGCAGATGCGCGGCACGCTGATGGTATGCGGGCCAACACCGTGAACAGCTTCCAGATGTTCTGCGTGCATTAAAAGCCCTGCAAATTCATAACGGTAAAGTTCAAGCCCGAACAATACGCCGAGGCCGACATCGTCTATGCCGCCTTCCATTGCCCTGTCCATTGCTTCGGTATGGTAGGCATAATTGCTTTTCGGCCCGTAGGGATGCAGTTTTTCATAACTTTCTTTATGATAGGTTTCCTGAAAAAGAATATAGGTGCCGATACCGGCTTCTTTTAATTTGCGGTAGTTTTCAACCGTAGTTGCGGCAATGTTAACGTTTACCCTGCGGATTGCGCCGTTTTTATGTTTAATGCTGTAAATTGTTTTAATTGATTCAAGAATATATTCAATCGGGTTATTAACCGGATCTTCACCGGCTTCCAGCGCCAGGCGTTTATGCCCCATATCCTGCAAGGCAATAACTTCGGCACGGATTTCATCCTGCGTGAGTTTTTTACGGGCAATATGTTTATTTACGCTGTGATACGGGCAGTACACACAGCCGTTAATGCAGTAATTGGAAAGATACAGCGGTGCAAACATAACAATGCGGTTGCCGTAAAAATCTTTTTTTATCTGTTCTGCCAGCGCAAAAATTTCCGCGTTTTTATCCTCCAGTTCGCAGTCCAGCAGTACTGCTGCTTCGCGGTGGCTTAAGCCTTTGCGCAGTTTTGCCTTTTCAATAATCTCGGAAATAAGGGCAGCGTTGTTTTTATTGGCTGCGGCATATTCCAATGTTGCCATAATCTCGTTATGGTCAATAAATTCTTCGGCCTTCATTGATTTTGCATCATACATTTGATTTTCCTCCTTAAAGGTCAGGACGAACCTTCCCTGTCAGTATTTCTCCTATAAAAAAGCCCTAAGGCATTAAGGACTAAGCCTGTTTTCCGGCATAAAGCGCTTTGACCGTAACTCCCGGCAGCATGCCGATTTTTCCTGCAAGCGCGCTGATAATGTTCTGCGGCGCATCAAGAACTATGCTGATAATATGCAGATTTTTCTCGCGGTAGGGCAGCCCCATGCGCCCGATAATATAACTGCCGTAATTATGCAAAATAGCATTCAGTTCTTCAACAGCGGCAGTGTTTTCTACAATAATGCCCAAAAGTACCACTCTTGTATCCATAACAATGCCCCCATATTAAAAGTTTGCGGTGCGTTTTGTAATTAACCGTGCCAGCAATATGCCGCAAATACCTGTTACCATCTGCGGCCAGCCCATCATAAAGCCAATGGCAAATACCATTTTTTCAGGCAGCGCCAGCACTTTTAAAAGCACAAGGCTTGACGTAAACATGCAGATTGTTTTGGCAAGCGGCGCCAGCATAAGCCCGCGGTGCCATGCCCAATGGCAGATAAGCACAAACACGGCGTTGCCGCCGATAACTACCGGTATTAAAAGCGGTATTGGCAGCTGCCCCTGCAAATATGCAAAAAACGGAAGCAGCACAACTGCCAGCAGCGCCGGTTTTAAACCTGCAAGGCGCACTGTAACGGCAAGCATCATATTAACAAGCGTGCCTATAAAAAACATACTTGCCATTGGCGGCAGCGGTATAAAAAGGCGCAGCGACTGCAAAACAACCGTCAACGCAATAAGCATTGCCCCGCGCACTAAAGTTTTATCCATAATTTATTACCTTGCCGGGCATTCTTTGGCAACAAAATTTTTGTAAGCCTCTAAAAGCTGCGGCACTACTTTGCCAACTTCGCCGCCGTTCAGCAGCTTGCGGTCTATTTTAACTACGGGCACAATTTCGCAGCGCGGCCCGCAGATAAAGGCTTCTTCTGCTTTTAACGCAAAATCCACGTCAAAATTTTTCTCTACAACCGGCATGCCCAAATCAAGCGCCAGGCGTTCTTTAATTACTTTACGCGTAATATTTTTATGAATGTTTTCGTTTTCGAGAGCCGTCCACAAAACTTCATCTTTTACAAGCATAAAGCTGCTTTCGGTGGTTTCGGTAATTTTTCCGTCGCGCACAAACAAAGCGTCAAACGCACCGCTGATAGCGGCTTTCTGGCGTGCCATTACCTCCGACAGGCGGTTTAAGGTATTAACGTCGCAATGCTGCCAGCGCAGGTCTTTTTCGGTAATGAGCTTTACACCCTTCTGCTGCGCTTCAGCAAGCTGAGAGCGGTCTGTAAAAACAGGCTGCATTACAAGCTGCGGCACGCTCATTTCCGGAAAAGCCAGCCCGAACGGTGCACTGCCGCGTGTAATCTGCGTATAAATTTCGCCGTTTTCCATACCGGTGGCTTTTATTAACGCTTCATGAAACTCAACCAGTTCTTCCACCATATAAACGGCAGGTATTTTTAAACGCGTTACGGAAGTAAAAAGGTTTTCCATGTGCGGAATCATGCCAAAAACCTTGCCGTTATAAACCGGCACAATTTCAAAAACACCGTCGCCAAACTGATGCCCGCGGTCGCAGTATTCAATAAGCCCTTCTTTACGGTCAACTATATCACCGTTAATCAAAATTAAATCTGTATTCATGCTTTGCCTCCGTATTTTCAAATATTTTGCAAACAGTATGCCTTGTTAAAAAGCACTGTGTCATTGTATAATAATATAGCGTCGTTTTTTACTGCCGCTTATAAACATTAAACCTATTTTATTATACAACATTTCTTTTTATTTGTCGCTTATCTTATTTTACAAAAGTAAGGAGGAACCTTAGATGGCGCATTTACCACCAATCGTTTCCGACCTCGCTATGATTTTGCTGGTAGCAGGCATTACTACCATTCTTTTTAAAAAGCTCAATCAACCGCTTGTACTCGGATACATCGTTGCCGGTTTCATTACCGGCCCGCATTTTTCCTTTTTTCCGACGGTTACGGATTTTAACAACATCCACACCTGGTCGGAAATTGGCATTATCTTTTTAATGTTTTCACTTGGGCTGGAATTCAGTTTCAACAAGCTGAAACAAGTTGGCAATACCGCCTTTATTGCAACCATAGTGGAAATTGCCGGCCTGCTCTCGCTTGGCTACGGCGCGGGCACGCTTATGGGCTGGAGCCATATGAACAGCCTGTTTTTGGGCGGCATGCTTTCCATGTCATCCACAACCATCATTATAAAAGCCTTTGAAGATTTAAAAATGAAGGGCAAACGCTTTACCGAAATGGTTTTTGGCATATTAATTGTAGAAGACATCGCCGGTATTATCATGATGGTTCTGCTTTCCACGCTTGCTGCCTCCGCAGGCATTTCCGGTACGGAGCTTTTGGCCAGCGTTATGCGCCTGCTGTTCTTTCTGGTATTGTGGTTTGTGCTTGGCATTTACCTTGTGCCTACCTTTTATAAACGCTCGCTGAAACTGATGAACAACGAAACGATGCTTGTTACCTCCATCGGCCTTTGCCTCGGCATGGTTGTTCTGGCAACGCATCTCGGCTTTTCCGCCGCGCTTGGCGCTTTTATAATGGGTTCGCTTATTGCCGAAGCGCCGAATTCCGAAAAAATCGAACATCTTTTCACCCCTGTAAAAGATATTTTCGGCGCAGTGTTCTTCGTTTCTGTCGGCATGCTGGTAGACCCGGCACTGCTTGTGGAATACTGGCTGCCCATTATCGTGCTTATTATAGTTACCATTGCCGGCAAACTTATTTTTTCCGCCGGCGGCGTGCTGCTTTCCGGGCAAAACCTGCAAACTTCAATTTTATGTGGTTTCAGCCTGGCACAGATTGGTGAATTTTCCTTCATTATTGCTTCTTTGGGCATGAGCCTCGGCGTTATCAGCGATTTTATTTATCCTATCATCGTTGCCGTATCCGTTATGACGACTTTTACCACGCCGTTCTGCATTATGGCTGCCGACCCGGCTTATAAAATTATCCGCCGCCTGCTGCCGCAGCGTATTAACGACTGGCTTGACCGTTACACCGAAAAAAATATCAGTACCAGAGCCACTACGGACTGGAGCAATTTTTTGCGGGAATATTTTACGCGCATGCTGATTTTTACAACACTGCTGACGGCGATAGCGCTGTTTGCGGAATATTATTTAAGCGGTTACCTGCGCGATAGTTTAAAACTGCCTTACGCAGATATTATTACCGCCGTGCTTACCTTTATTATAGCGGCACCGTTTTTGCGTGCAATCCTTGTTAACCGCACCAGGCGCTCGGAACTGTTTTCCGTACTGTGGTTTGAAAAACGCAGCAACCATATTCCGCTTATGGTGCTCATTCTATTAAAAATCATTGCCGCCGCAGGCTTTATCTTCTTTGTATTCGCCTGGATTTTAAACCTGTCTGAATTTTTTGCCGCCGCCGCAACTTTAATTACGTCTTACTTTATTTCTTCTTCCGACTGGCTGATGGGCGAATACCTGCGTATGGAATCGCGTTTTCTGGTTAACCTTAACGAGCGCCATATGTTAAAACACCGCCAGGCTTTAAAAGAATCCGGCGAGCATACACCTTACGGCTGGTTTGACGAAGATTTGCAGTTAGCCCACTACAAAGTGGAAGAAGGTTCCGTTACTGCCGGGCAGACCTTGCTGAACCTCGCCCTGCGCGAATCTTACGGCTGTAATGTTTTGCAGGCCGATACCGGCAGGCAGATTCACGATATGCCGGGCGGCAGCTTTACAATCACCGCCGGAACAAAACTTTTAATTATCGGCACTAAAGCGCATTTTAAACTTTTAAATGCCGCCATAAAAACTAAAAATCTTGGTCTTACCATGCTCGATTCTCCAGTAAGCATGCGCCAGTTTATGCTTGTTAACGAAGCCGAAGGCCGCCACGATATTGCATTCATGCCATGCGCCATTACGGTTGACAAACATTCACCGCTGCTTGGCAAGTCCATAAAATCTACCGATATCCGCAACAAATGGCATTGCCTTGTAATAGGGCTTGAACGCGGCAGCTATACCATAGTAAACCCCAATATTTCGCTTGTGTTCGAAAAAGGCGATTTATTATGGGTTCTTGGCAAACAAAAAATGATTAACCAGCTCGTCCGCGACGAAATTTTGTAAAACTTACGCGCAAAATAAAAACTGCACTTCTTTCCGTTTTATACGGATTGAAGCGCAGTTTTTTTGTTATCATCCTAAAAAGCTGCTGATGAAATAATAAATCAGGCCGATGCCTGCTATTATAACAAACAGCGGCATAAAGAAAATAAACAAACCAATCAGTACGCAGATAACCAGCAAAGCTGTAAGCAGCCCGCCACCGCACCCAAGGTTTTTAACGTAAATTTTAGGGCCTCTGCCGCTGCGTGCACCGCTGTATTCTTCGCTGTGGTATTCATAAGTCTGCCTGTATTCGGGGCTTCTTGTGCCATTATTTCCGGCAGCGTTTTCTTCATAACCGCTTTCGTCAATGGTTACGCCTTCAAACTCATCACGCTCGCGCGGATTAAGTATCGTCGCTTCCTGCTCGAATCTGTAATGGCAATATGGGCATTCTTCTGTGCCTTTAGGCACTTCCCTACCGCAAAAATTACATTTCATAAAGTTCTCCTTTACATGTAAGCACTCATGAGCATTGCCAAAATGCCTTCTTCGTTGCTGTAACGCGGGTCATGCTTCTCTATTTGCAGCACTTCGCATATCGTTTCGGAAGCCTTTTGCATGGCAGCCACTTCCGTTCCGCAAAAACCGGCAATGCGTTCATCAAAGAAAGTATAGGCACCGTTAAGTTTTACAAATGTATAAATTATGCCTGCTGCCCATACCGTTTCGCTGTAAGCAGCCAAATCTGCACCCGCAGCCTGTAAATCGCACCACATCTGCGTTGCCAGCCGTACATCTGCAAGTGCAAAGTAATTTTTCAGCATAATATTTTTTAAAATACCGGCAACCAGCGTTTCATCACTGTAAGGCGCTGCCGCAAATGCGGTATGTTCCGTATAGTTATTAAAGTTTTTATGCGCAATGCCTGCCGCATATAAAAACAGCATATTGCGCAGCACCATGGGATAATACTCGCTGAACCACTGCCAGTTTGGTTCCTGCTGCTGTACGCTTACCCATTTATAAGCGCGTTTTAAAGTATCGCGCAGGCATAAAGCGTTTATGTTGTCTATCTTGTAGCCGCGCATATTTTCGGTAAGCATATTATCGTTGTAAAACAAATGCCCGATAAACAGCATATCAGTTGTATCAATATCTTCGGTTAACGGCAAATTAAGCTGATACGTTTCGTTTGTAAGAAAATCGCGGCATAAATACATGCCTTCTTCGCCAAAACCTTCCACGGTAAACAGCACCAGGCGCGCGGAAATAATTTCCTTTAAAATATCGCTGTTGCGCTTGGCAAAGCCTGCATCGTAATAACGGCTGTCACTGCTGCATACAGTTTCGTAAAAATATTCCAGCGGGTGCATATCGCGCAGCATCAAACGGTAATCAAGCAAAAAATAATCCCAAAATGAATTAAAGGCTTCCTGCCTGCTTTTTGCCGACTCGTTAATAGCATTGCCAAAAATTCCATGATACAGCACGGAAGCGCGTTCCAAATCAACGCTGAACCTGCTTTCAGTAAAAAACTCATGCATTGCCGCATAAATTTCCTGCATCCGTTCATTTACGTTTAAAAATATTTTATTGGAAGCATCCGGCACCGTAAACAGGCGGCGGTCTTTATTTTCATCAGTAAAACTGCCGTCCGGATTCACAATATTCATTTTTCCGCCTGCCAGCAGTTTTTCTTCCGCTTCAAGCGGAGCACCGGCGTCAGAAATTACATTTTTCTTCTGCAAATAGGCGTACAGCCTCACGCAGGTATCCAGAAAATATTTTGTATGCTCATAATCAGCGTCAAATTCGGATACGTTGCGGCCGCACCAGGCAATGCAGTCCACAAAATCATCCGCGCTCATATCGCCAAGCATAAGTTCCGTATTACCAAGGTAAAGGCACAGCATTGTCAGCTGGTCCCATATATCATACAATTCTTCCGGCGTTTTTCCATGCCATGCTTCTATACGCAGAAAGCCCTCGGCGTATTCCCGACGGAGCAGAAAATTCCAGCCCGGGTCATGCCCGTAAAAATCTTCCACTAAATCGTAAACATTATCCATACTTTATAAAATACCTCTTTCTGTGATAGCTTATTATAACATATACAAGCGGGCAACTACAATAACACTGCCCTGTATAAAAAAGAACGGCTTTGCAGCCGCTCTTTGAAAAATTTTTTATTCTTCGCCGATAACCAGCACTTCCGGATGAAGTTCCACACCGGCTTTTTCCATAATTACTCTGCGCACGTCCGCTATCAGCTGCAAAACATCTGCCGCCGTGGCGTTGCCGCAGTTTACAACAAAACCTGCATGCTTGGGCGAAACCTGCGCGCCGCCAACCTTATAGCCTTTCAATCCGGCTTCTTCAATAAGCGTTCCGGCAAAATATCCCGGCGGGCGCTTAAACATACTGCCGGCACTTGGCATTTCCAGCGGCTGCTTACTGATACGCCTGCTGCTGAAATCGTCCATCATGGCTTTAATGGCGTCTTTGTCGCCGGGCTGCATATTAAGGCAAACTTCGGTAATAATATAGCCGCTTTCCTGCAAACTTGTTTTGCGGTAGCCAAACTGTAAATCCGCAGCGTTAAGCACAAACTCCCTGCCGTTTATATCCATAACGGCTACGCTTTCAACTACGCCTTTCATTTCACCGTTATATGCACCGGCATTCATATAAACGGCGCCGCCAATGCTTCCAGGAATGCCCACGGCAAATTCCATGCCGCTTAAACCGCATTCCCACGCTTTGCGTGACGCCAAAGCCAGCGAATAACCGGAACCGAAGAACAACCTGTTTCCGTCACGGCGGAAACTTTTAAGTGCATTGCCAAGCTGAATAACCAGCCCGCGGATACCCTTATCGCGCACAAGCACGTTGGAGCCGTTGCCGAGAATTGTTACCGGTACTTCGTAATCTTTGGCAGCTGCAAGGGCAAAAGCAAGCCCCTCCGAATTTTCCGGCTGTACAAGCACATCTGCCGGGCCGCCGATTTTAAACGAAGTATGCCTGCTCATTGGTTCACAGCAATAAACCCTGCCGGGCATTTTTTCTTTTAAAACTTCTGCTAACAGATTAACGGAATTATTCACCGACAGCTTCCTTTACAACGTCATTAATCGTTTTGGTAATATCGGCCATCATCATCTGGAAGCGCATAAACGCGTGCAGATATTCCATGGCTGTCGGATTCAGGCTCAGCAAAGAAGAAAGTTTCTGCAGCTTTTCTTCTTTTTCTTTGTCAACTTCCTGTTTCTGATATTTGGCAAGTTCAATTTCAGAGCTTAATTTAATAAAATCATTGGCAAGTTCTTCAGCCTGAGCATCTTTTTTAAGGACAACTCTTGCTTCCTGTAATTTTTTAAATTCATGGCTTTCTTTCAGTGCTTTAGCCAGTTCATTTGCGCAATCATAAACGTTCATTATATGTCACCTCATAGTTAATTATGTTTTTTCGTAAATATTATAACACATTTACAGATACTGTAAATGCCTGTTACTGCGGTTTTACATTCAAATGTGCAAATCCTTTGATATCGCCGTAATCAAAGTGCCACCACTCTGTTTCGCTTGCCGTAAAGCCTGCCATCTGCATGGCGCTGCGCAGCAAATCACGGCGGTAGCGTTCAAGTGTTGTACCGCCTGCAAAAGATGCGTACTGACGCACGGAAGGTTCATCAAACCCGCTGATCATACCGGCATTTTCGCCTGTTGCAAGCAAATACAGGCTTACATCAATGCTGCGCCCGGTATTATGGCTGAAACCAGCCTCCGGCGCTGGCAGCATGGATTTTTTATCTGCCGGCAGGGCGTCATAGGCAAGTTTGGAAACAGACCACGGGCGGTAAGCCTCCCACACCAGAATACCGTAGCCATATGGTTTTAAATATTGCTGTGCCTGCGCCAGTGCCTGTGCAGCGTCCGCATCCAAAAACGCACGCCGGTCATCTGTAAGCGCCTGGCCGAAGCAGTTATCTGCCTGCGCATAAAGCAAGTCAAATTTAAGCCCCGGTACGGCCTGTGCCAAATCAACAAGCTGTGCCTGCTGACCGGTGCCAAGCTGAGCCGGCATTACGGCAGCGTCTGCCGCAGTTTTTAATGCCTGCCAGTCACTTGCAGGTGCAAAGCGGAACGGTCTGCCGTTTTCACCGGCAAAAAAGCGGCGGCTGTAACGGTTGCCGCCAACACTGCAGCTTACGCCGTAGCCTTCACGGCTGCGTTCAATACGTACTGCGGCATCCAAATGATTTAGCGGCCCGCTTTCATTTATAGTATACGAATCGAAATGTTCCTTATAAAGCGGGTAAACATTACTGCCGGCAAAAGTATAATCATTCTGCCCGAAACGGTAAACCAGCTCAACTTCTCCGTTATTTTCGCGCAGCAAAAACATTTCGCCGTTGCCGTAATACATTCCCAAAATATATTTTAAATCTTTCGGGCAGTCTTTAGGTTCAAAAGCAGGCGCTGCCCAGCCATGCCCGGCAGCAAAAAAGCACAGGCACAGCAGCATGCTCAAAATTCTGTACTTCATTTTATCAGCTCCGGCCTAACATCTTTCAAAACATTCATATATTCATTGGCTTTATCTACCTGCGCCAGGTCAATATCGCAGTAAATAATTTCTTCTTCTTCGCCGCCAACGGCAAGCACTTTGCCGAACGGGTCTATTACCGAAGAATGTCCGTAAAATTTCTGGTCATGAAATTTACCGGCGCAATTTACGCCGACAATAAAGGTATGGTTTTCCAGTGCCCTTGCACGCAGGAACAAATCCCAGATAGCACCGCGTATTTTAGGCCATTCTGCCGGAACAAAAATTATTTTTGCGCCCTGCATGGCCATATGGCGGTATAATTCCGGGAAGCGCAAATCATAGCAAATTGTTGAAGCGCAGGTTACGCCCTCCAGTTCATACGCGCTAAAATCGCTGCCCGGCTTAAAGAAACGCTGTTCATTAAACATGCTGAACAAATGCAGTTTGCTGTAACAGAAAACAATTTCTCCGTTTTTATCTATAACAACGGTAGTGTTATAAACATTGCCGTCGCCCTTGCGCAGAGGAATTGAACCTGCCACAACGGAGCAGCTGTTTGCGGCGGCAATGTTCCTGATTTCTTCAATTACCGGCCCGTTCAGATATTCCGCTTCTTTGCTTAAATGCCCCAGCGAATAACCCGTTGTCCATATTTCCGGCAGCACGGCAATATCTGCCTGCGGCGCGGCCTGTTTTAACAAATTGCAGGCTTTTTCCACATTGCCTGCTTTATTTTTTTCCAGAACTTCCATCTGCAATAATGCAAGTTTCAAGTTTACCCCTCCAATCACTCCGAAATAACTTTATCTTTAGGGAATGTAATTTCAAAACGTGTGCCTTCGCCAAGTTTGCTGAATACCTGCACTTTGGCGCCGTGCATACGGATAATTTCCCTGGCAATGGCAAGGCCAAGCCCTGTACCGGGCACGTTGCGCGAATGTGATTTATCAACTTTGTAAAAGCGTTCCCAGATAAACGGCAAATCTTCTTCCGGTATGCCCGGGCCCTGGTCGGAAATGGTCATTTTCACGCTGCCATCCTGCTGCAGTTCAGTTACAAACGTAACCGTACCATTTTCCGGCGTATACTTTAATGCGTTGTCGCCGATAATCAGCACAAGCTGCACCATCTGGTCGCCCTGGCCCATAATTTGTATTTTTTCATCAACATGCACCAGCAGCTTAACGTTTCTTTCAACGGCGTTCACCATGAGTTTTTCTGCTACATTGCGCACAATAGCACCCAAAGGCAGCGGCTGCATTTTGGCAGGCGCAAGTTCATCGGCAGCCTGCATGCGGCTGATATCCAGAAGTTCTCTTATCATGCGCTCCAGGCGCATTGTTTCTTCGTTAATCAAAAGGCGGTAACGCTGAATCATATCCTTATCGGTAACAGTACCGTCGCTTATCGCCTCGTTATAGCCGCGGATGATGGTCAGCGGCGTGCGCAGTTCGTGTGATACATTGGCAACAAAGTCGCGGCGGATTTTTTCGGCACGTTCCGTTTTGGCAACAAACGCACTCAAATCGTTGCCGAGGGCATTAAGCGCCTTGCCGAGCTGCGCCACTTCATCCTGCCCGTGCACGTTAACCTTGCGTGTATAGTCGCCGGCAGCAATGGCCATGGCGCTGTCTTTCATGGAAACCAGCGGTTTGATGATGGTTCTGGCCAGGCTGCGCACCATGAACATACTTAAAATAAGTGCCAAAATAGCAACGATAGAAGTGTATATGTAAATGTCACGCAAAAAGCTGTCGAACCCGCTTAAAGGCTGCGCCAGCAAAATTGCCCCGCGTGCCTGCCCGGGCTTGCCGTAAGGAACGCCTACCAGCATTACCTGTTCTTTGTAATACGGATGATAAATCTGCGACTGAACGGATTTACCGCTGTATACATCTTTTAAAATGGTTATTACTTTGGTATCCAGCTTGCCGCTTTTTATTTCCCTGGCAATTTCGGCAACAGAGCCTTCCAGCATGGTTAAATCCTTAATGCCGGGGCGTGTGCCGTCCTGTTTATAATCTGTATTGATGTTGGATGCGGCCAAAAGCTCAAACTTATCGTCAAACAGCCATATTCTGGCGCCAACAAGCCTGTCTACGGCAAACACATAACGGTTCAGCATTTCCATGCTGTTGGAAAATCCCATAAAATATTCTACCGTAGCGGCCATTTCATTGCCTTTTTCTGCCAGCTCCTGCTCGTTGGTTTTAAAAAAATAATCGGCGATAAGATAGGAAATACCTGCCGTAACGCCGACTACTATAACCATTATCAGAGCCATGAAGCTGTACATCAGCCTTGTACTCAAAGATTTATTCATTTTTTATCTTTAACCTCAAATTTGTAACCTACGCCCCAAATGGTTGTAATATCCCAATCGGAATCGGAAGGAATATTAAGTTTTTGCCTGATACGTTTAATATGCGTATCAACCGTACGTGTATCGCCGTAATAGGAATAGCCCCAAATTGTTTCCAGAAGCTGGTTGCGCGAAAAAGCCTTGCCGGGATTGGATGCCAGGCACCACAAGAGTTCCATTTCCTTTGCGGTAAAGGTCATTTTTTTGCCGAAAGCAATAACCTGGTATTTTTCCATGTCAATGCTGAGCCCGCGGTATTCAATGTGCGAACGGCCGCCTGCTTCGTCTTTCTTTACAGCAGAACTTCTGCGTAAAACGGCCTTGACCCTTGCAATAACTTCGCGGTTATTAAACGGTTTGGTAATATAATCGTCCGCACCTATTTCAAGGCCTAAAATGCGGTCGTCATCATCATCTTTAGCAGTCAGCATAATAATAGGAATATCGCTCATTTTGCGTACCTGTTTGCAAACTTCCAGTCCGTCCAGCACAGGCATCATAATATCAAGAATGATAATATCCGGTTTTTCCGACTGAACCTTTAAAATAGCTTCTGCACCATCGGCAGCTTCTATTACATCAAAGCCTTCTTTTTCGCAGTAAATTTTTAATATTTCCCTAATCGGCGCTTCGTCATCAGCAATCAAAACTTTTTGTTTATCCATCTTTACCACCGCCATTAACTGTTATTAGCATTATTATACAATAAATCGCGCTGTTTGGGTATTTTTGCAATATGCTTTCACAAAAATATTACAAAACAGAGATATAATCACGCTGATAAAAAAATAAACTACCAACAAAGCACTGCTTTATTGATAGTTTATTAATGTTTTTAAATAACGCGGCATGCGCCGTAATAACGTGCGCCCCAATAGCCGGTAAATGCGGAAGACACCGTTACGCCGGTGCTGGAACCAGCATGGATGAATTGACCATTGCCAAGATAAATACCGCAGTGCGACGGACCGGGCTCATAAGTGCTGAAGAAGATTAAATCGCCCGGGCGCAGCTGGCTGGCACTAATCTGGCGTCCGCTGTACATCTGCACATCAGCAGTACGCGGAAGGCTGATGCCTGCACGCGCGAAAGCATACTGGGTAAAACCGGAGCAGTCGAAGCCATATACACTCGTTCCGCCAAAAACATAAGGCGTACCGATTACACCATAGGCAGCACGAATAACGTTTCTTACAGTAGCGCTCCTGCCGGAACGGTTAGGAGGCATAGGTTTCTGCATCAAAGCCGTATAGGTAGCTTCACCGATTATTCCGTCAACTTCTAACTGTTGATCCGCCTGGAAGCGTTTGACAGCGGCTTCCGTTTCAGAACCGAAATCACCGTCAAGCAATTTGATTTCATACTTCAATTCAACCAAGCGTTTTTGAATAGCCAGGACTTCCGGACCATTATCCCCGTATTCAAACGAGGCTAATGCGGTTGCCATGTTTGCTAAACAGAATACACATGTCAATGCCAAACAAAGGAACCCTTTTTTTATCACCCGCATCACTTCCTTGTGCTTTTATAAACAACTAAATTATAGCACAAAATGCCGCTTTTGTAAACCAGAACTACCGTTTGCCAAGGTGTCTGCCTACTATATACAGTGGTCTTTGCTTTACTTCCTCAAAAATGCGACCTATATACTCGCCCAAAATGCCTATGCCTACAAGCTGAATGCCGCCAAGAAAGAGTACGCTGGCCGTCATTGTTGCCCAGCCGGGCACTGCGTCATCTGCAACATATTTTACATAAAGAACGTGTAAAATTACCAGAAAACTCATTAAACCGAACACAATGCCGATATAAAATGCCCAGCGCAGCGGCAGATTGGAAAATGAAGTAATGCCGTCCAGAGCAAAATGCAGCATTTTGCGCAGGTTGTATTTGGAATGGCCCGCAAAACGCGGCGGAGCCGTAAACTCAAAAGTTGCCACTTTAAAGCCCAGCGTATTAACCAGGCCGCGGATAAAACGTGCACGTTCGCGGTAACGCCTGAATGCCTCCACCGCAACTTTGTCCATCAGGCGGAAATCGCTGCCGCCGGGTGTAATTTCCACTTTGGACATGGAATTAATAATTTTATAATAAGCTTTTGACGTAATGTTTTTAAAAAAAGAGGCGTCTTCCGTTGCCGTGCGCACAGTCTGCACAATCTGAAAACCGTCCTCCCACAGCTTCAAAAGTTCCGGCACAAGTTCTGGCGGATGCTGCAAATCACCGTCCATGGTAATAACAGCGTTGCCGCAGGCATTGTCAAGCCCGCAGGTCAGCGCAAGCTGGTGCCCGTAATTGCGCGAAAGGAAATACACCTGCACATGTTCGTCTTTTTCAGCCAGTTCGGCTAATATTAAATGGCTGCTGTCGCTTGAGCCATCATCAACAAAAATTAAATCGTAATCATAGGGCAGGGCTTCCATAACTTTGCCCAGCCTTTTATGAAACTCATGTAAATTTTCTTCTTCATTATATACAGGAACAACAAATGAAATCCGTTTCACTGTCAAGACCCAACCTTTAGCCAATAGTTTTTTTACATTAATTTTAATTTCTTATATATTATAACATCTTATTTTGAATTTCTGCTGAAAATTTGCAAAAAATAAGGCCGGCATTTCTGCCAGCCTTTTAATTTCTTAATACGAGTGCTCAATAAGCCGGGTTCTGTTCCGCAAAGCGGCAGCAATCATTTATCTAGGCCGGCAATTACTTGCAGGCTCAAGCGACACAACCCGGAAGGATCAGCGGGCCGCTTCATCCCTTCCCTATTTGGTCTTGCTCCGAATGGGGTTTACCTAGCCGGCCGGTTACCCGTCCGCTGGTGCGCTCTTACCGCACCGTTCCACCCTTACCTGCCGAAGCAGGCGGTACACATTTCTGTGGCACTATCCCTGAGGTCACCCTCGCCGGACGTTATCCGGCATTCTGCCCTGTGGAGCCCGGACTTTCCTCTTACGGCAAAGCCGTCAGCGATTGCTTTTCACACTCATACTGTCAGTACTTTAGCACAAAGCCTGTAATTAGTCAAGGGTTAAAATGTGGGCTTGCTGTCTGCGTTTCAAGCATTTCAACCTCATATCATACAAGCAATGTTTACGTTAACAAGTACAACATAAATCCATCTGTAATTTTAATTCTACTGACGCAAAAGAAAACTTTCCTCGCCATTTATATAGTATAACATAGTAGCTTTCCTTTTGTCTATGAATAAAAAGAAAAAATTTTTTTAGTTATATTTTTTGCCACATAATAATTACCACAAGAAGGCTCACAAAATCTATATCCGCTTTTACAGATAATGAGCCGCCCTTTGGTTTAAATAAACTTACCCCTGTATACCTTACAGCAACCGTATAAAATAAACAGCTAATATATAAGAAGCTGTAATGCGCCAAAGTAATAAAAAAGACTACCACAACACGAGCACCACAGCACAGCAGTACTCCTATATAGCAGCCCTTACGTTGTATGCGTACAGCACACAGTTATTTTATTATATTCACTGTATAATTATTATAATACGAACATATATTCGTCATAACTATGTATGACAGGTTAGCGGATACTAACATTTTAGATGGTGTACTAATATTGCAGTATCAATGTATAGTACAAATAAACCGAAAGAGTATTTATACATAATTTACGCATAAATAAACCGTAATGTAAATTGTGATGTCCGATAACTACCATTAAGTAAAATATTACTTTGTTTTAATATATTACAACATAGACTGTAAATATTGTTTAACTTGCTATTATTGTAACTCGAAGTGTCTATATTGTCAATGCAAAAAGGACTCGCCAAAAATAAAGCAGAGTGTAAATATATCAATGTAATAACTACCGCCGCCAATACTCGCCGCTGTAATACGTCAAAGAGACAAAGCCCCTATACCCTTATATTTAAAAAGCCGCTGTTTATAAGTGTTTTTAATACCAAAGTGTAACATTATTGTTAAGACCGTGTTAAACCTTCAAAGCCAGAGTACAAGCGGAGTTTGAGCCTTTTCAGCCTGTTTTTTATACTCGTTGGCATTGGACGAGAAGTGCTTTGTTGTAAATAATTCAGCCGTAAAAACTTACAAAGCCAGTATTCAAGCCTATTGCAGGCATTTTTTATAATCTAAATATCAGCTTTTCATCATTAAAAACAAGTAAATTTTATAACCATGTTAATATATATGCCGTTAAAAACCGTAATAATATATACCAAAATATAAAAATCAGTAATAACATAGCAAGGTTATAACACATCTTACTCAAAAATAGTTCTGCTAATCAGTAAGTAATAATCTGTATACTATCTATCGTTTATGATTCAGAAAATTCAAAGCTATCACATGAATATAATATTAACTACTATCACTATAAATTTATAGCAGATTATTCAACTGCTAAATAGTTTATATATTACCATCTCTATACATAACAACGTACAAACTTCATAAATACTAATGTTGTGCGTAATCCAACGTATATAAACCAAGGTAAATCTATAATATCTATAATTTAAAACTAAACAGAATAGAGTTTATATTCGTTCTATTGCCTGCCGAAGAATAATACATTTTAAACCAGTAAATACGAATTGCGAAGTTTTCACCAAGTAACTATTAAACAACCCCAAAGACCGTGAAAATTGAGCAATTCTATTAAGCCGGTAATTAATAGAGCTCCCTACGAGGGCAGCTAACCGAAGGTTCGTGTAAAGCTACTAATAAAAGAAATCTTTTGCTCCGTTCGTATTCAGCAACACTACGATAATAGCTACATATATAGACGTGACAACGTCTACACGGTCTATTAATGTTGAATCGCTCAAAAGCTGTAAAACGGTATTGCCAACAAACCAAAATCAGATTGAATTGCCCAAGAAAACAAGACAGTGTATGCGGATTCCACTTTTTTAGACCGTGGCAACATTGTTGCCTTGTATATGAGCAAAATCCTTGTAAGTGTATGAGTATGCCAGTCTAAGCGTACACTGTCGCTGTTTGATTGGTAGTGTGTCGAGTGCAAGCGAGACCGAAGTGATACCCAGTATCACGAGAACGGTGCAATTCGTAATGGTTTACCAGTACCAATATATACCAAGATAATTACGGTTAGTAATAGTTCTTCGAGTTGCGCTTACCATTCGTGTCATAATACCGTGATAGTAGTAGTCTTATTATTAGTTATATCAGTGCAATTTACCACGTAATTTGTATATACTTACAACTTTTGACACTCTGGTAATCGCTATGTTCTTCGGATAAATCTCTCGAACATAAATACTTATGTTTAAAAGAAAAAGCACTACCGAGATAAGCCAGTAGTACTCATGGAAAGTATAGTTTATTTAGTTATTTTTTATTGTAGGTTAGTAATGTAATCGAAGGTAGTACTAAAAAGCAGTGTATAATCTTAGTATAATCTTATAGAGGAAAGTCTCTAAACCCGCTTGTAGACTGGGGTTATTTTAATTTTCGGCATTTTTAATTGCCATTTTTTCTTTCCTCTTGGTCGATTTTTTTGCTTATTATGTAATCCACGTTCTAACCATTCGGCAAATAACTCTCTTAGTCTTGGACTTGGTATATAAACATCTATTGATTGCGTACTTTTTGCGTCTCTAATATTAGAACGCCATAAAAATTGTAAAAATATTGATAATGTGAAATCGTTTTTTGCTTCTTGATTAACTGTTATGCCAAATATCTTTAAAAAATGAAGAATATTAGGGTTAAGGTTTATTTCACAAATATAAGCAACTGCTGTTCTATCTCTAAATTCATTGCTTGCCTTGTAATTACATGATTTAAAACATTCAATAATTTCTCCGTCCTTTTTATAATCTATTTTCAAATACCGATTTTCTAATCTATTTTTGACGCTATCAATGGTTGTCCATATAAGCCTTTTATAATCGCCTTGCAAAATATTTCTTACATAATTTTTGGCTGCGTTCTTTAAGTTAGCTAAATATTCATCATTTTTACTTCCTTTTTTGCAGGTCTCAAAAAATCTTTTTGATAATTTTATTTCTTTTTCGTCTTTGGTAAAATCATTATATTTTCCATCATGTAATTTTATGCGTTCCAGTCCTTTAGGATATTCCTCTCTATAACCATCTGCTATTATATATTTTCCGTTTGCTGATTCAATGTGCTTGTATTTGTTATAGGGAGCAAAATCGTTGTAAGTTAAATAAAAGTCAAGCATACTGTTCTTATAACGATATGTCAAAAAAGTAATATTATTAAAACACAAAAAGTTTTGCGGTTTAACACAAGCGATAAGTGATTTATTAACCAAATAAATTTCTTTTAATCTAATAGTATTTCTAAACTTTTCAAATGTACCTTGATATTCTTCGGGTAAATTTTCATTCCATACTATTAAATGATTTTTATTGTCAATTTTAATATAGTCTTTACTTTTCAACATTTCCAAATCAGCAATGGTTATTTTATCCAATATATCACTGTCTGGTTTATTTTTTCTGCTTGGGTCGCTTATTACTTCCATTAATCCTTCCGGCACTTCATCAACTATCAGCTCATATCCTTGTTCTGCAATAAGTTTACGGTGATAATCATCAAGTCTAAAAAATAACTGGTGAGAGCAAATTATATTTTTGCCATTATGCAAGAGCGGTATTAATGCCTGCGATTTATTTTTGTTATCATCAGCTTTTGGTTCATAAAAACCCATCTTTTCAGCTAATGTGCTTACTTCTGTTAAATAGGGGGTAATATAAATAAACTTTAATTTAGGATTTTCTTTAACATATTCCTTCATAGCAGAAGTTTTACCACTGCCAGTAGGTGAATCAATAATAAAAATATCTTTCAAACGAACATCAGACATAAATAAACCTCTTTTCTGTTCATTATAAATACGTTCGATTAGATATAATTATTATATCATAGAATTACTTGATTTATATTTACAAGCAGTGCCTTATAAAATTATAAAACATGTTATTATAAAACACGTTATTTTAAAACAAGCGTAAAATTACCGTGCCTGAAAAGCCGCTCTGTGTCTGCGTTTCTGGGCTTGCCTATTTTCTTAAATGTAGCAAAAAGGTCAAGTAAAACGGCAAGGCATATATTTATATACCACCGAAAATTACTTGACTTTTTTAGCCCATTTTAACCGCTTATTTTGCACATTTTTACGCGTGATTTTTACACGTTTTCGCACATTTTTATTAAACTGGCTTGTGCACTGTCAAAAATTCGTTTTAAGGCGTTGAAAAGCTGGCAGCGTGTAAGTTTACCTGCCTTGCGGTATTAAAACGCGTATAAACGAAACGCGGCGGCGTATCAGCCAAATTCTTTGACCCATAAGCCGCTTTGGTCTATATCGTTTTCGGTAATTGGTAAGCCGTAGCCGGTAACGTCATTGGCTATCTGCCGTAATTCGTTGGTAAATATTACTGCTTTACCGTCGCAAATATCATAAACGCCTTGTCTGCTTGTTACGCCGCATATAACCGCGATATTGTATAAGAATAGGACGCGCTCTCCGTTTACTTTCTTTTTGAGTAATTCGCGTAACGTGTACTTACGCCCTGTATCTGGTTTAATATCCTGCGTTTTGGTCTTTTTTGCCATATCCTGTACCTGCTTTCATATCGCTATTACTTTGAACTTTTCTTCTGGACGTTCCGGCAATATGGTCTTGTCGGTCAGCTTATAAACCGTGACTTCCTGCGTTTCTGTGCCAAACGGTAGAGTCTGAGTATGTGTTACTTCTTCTATGTAGCCTGTTTTGACAAGTTCTTTCATATAATGTTTTAACTTAGTTAACGTATAACCCATACTTTTAAATTCTTTGGCTATATCATCAATGGTTAAATATTTACCGCGAAGTTTAATATAATTTTCTTTTTCTTTTGCTAAAGACAGCAATGATAAGATGAAATCATATAATTCTGCCGGTAACATACTAACAGATTCTTCGTTAATTAAACGTCTTTGACATTGAAAACGCTTATGTGGAAACAAATTTACATAAACGTTGTGTCCAACTCTAACTGCAATATAATGAGGTAAATGCAGTTCTCTCGGTAATCCTTTCTTTATAATCTTTTCAATGCCATCATAAGTACTATAATTAAGTATAAAAAACAGTCCTTTCTTTCAAGATTTAATAAAATAAAAATAACCCTCTGTCTAATGACAGAGAGTTGCCCCAAGAATAGAACAACTTTTATGCTTGTTTCCTTTGAAATTTCAGTTAGACATTAGCTAATCCGCTCACAACTATTTATCACAGCTAACCACTGAAATATCAATAAGGATAGTAATCCTCAACTCCTTACTTCTTTAATTGACAATTTAATTATATCACAAATAAGTCAAAAAGTCAATAGTTTTTTGTTTTAGTTTACAAATTATGGAAATATTAGCCGATAATATACGCAAAATAGTTAAGATTAATTAAGAAAAGTGCATGTTAAATATTAGAAGATTTATATTTGTTGTACAAAAAAGAGTCGCCCGATAACGAACGACTCATAATATTTTATTAAAGAGGTAAATATACCGAAATAGCTTCGCCAGCTCTAAACAAAACTTTTTCTAATGCCTTTTTTGCTACTGAACCACTGCCTACAAAAAAGTAATCTGTATCATCTTCTGCTTTCAACGAATATTCTGAAGCATATAAATCCTTTTTATTTTTGATATCAACAATCCTCAAATAAAAAGTTACTTCAACTTCTTTGCCGTGATAAATTAAATTAAAATTTGTATCTTTATCAATGTGCTTTAATTCGGCATAAATTAAATAGTCAGATTTAGAGCCAGCTATTTTATTTATAATTTCTTCAACAGTAAGTTTAGCATTTTCTTGACCAACCAAGTTTTTAATATATGGGGTACTATCTTCTTGACGATAAATAACATCAATTTTTTCTTGTAATTTCTCGTTCATTAATTGATTAAGTGCTTTATCGTGTTTACTATGCGCTATATTATTAATTATTAATAGAACCTGGCTTTTAGTCCTTAATTGTGCGTTATGAGTATTAGCAAAAACATAACTGCAATTAAAAACAAATAATAATGCAATAATAAGAAAAACTAATAACTTATATACCTTTTTCATTGCATTTTATTTGGCTGGTGTACTTGCAACATTTGTAGTAACTGCTGTTTTTTCTTTTGGTAAGCGAACATCAATTACTGACAGTATTTTTTCATTTACTTTTTCAATAGCTTCAATAGAAACAGACTTATTACCAATACCGCCAATCATAGAACTATCTTTTGCTATTTCTGTAAATTTACCATTATAAAGATATTTGTTATTTTTCACGTCAATAATTTTAAAAGGAACATTAGCTGTCATTTCTTTGCCTACAGTAAAAAAGGTAACTTTATCTTTTCTGATGAATGGGTCTATCTGAACAAACACAGCATAATCAATATCTTCACCCTCAAAAGCGTCTATAATATCTGCTCTTTCAGCAGTAGTAATATCAACAATGCCAATTTTGCTTAATCTTTCAATATACGGCTTACCGTCAATATATTGGTAAGTATCATAATCTACCGCTTTGGCTAAATTATTTAATACTAATTGGTCAATTTCATCATTATAGGTAGTTTGAGAATTATTAATATACATAACTGCTACTTTAGGCATTTTTTCCAAATTAGCAGCTCTCTTTGCAGCTCTTACTTCTTCTGATTCCTGCGCTTTTATTGCTTCTTTTAATCTTTCGCTAAAAGGACGGGTATCTCTATTAAGCATTGATTCATCTGGTGCAACTTCTGGTTGAGGACCAGCAAATGCCAAAGTACTTAAACTAAATAAAATTACTGTAAATAATAATGATAAAAATTTTCTCATCATTACACTCTCCTTATAGTTAATAGTTAAATGCTTTCCTTACTTCTTCCTCATTTCCTAAATTTACATCTTCTTTTACGAATATCTTAAATTTAGTACCAGCAGGAAATTTTTGATTACTACCATGTAAAAATCCAGAAAATATTCCTATTCCTATAATACCGGCAGCCATATTTGCGTCATTTTCCCAACTGCTATTTTTCCCGGTTATAAAAGTTAGCGGCACTTCAACGCCATTTCTTAATATAATCGATTTAGGTTCAAAGAAAACGCTTCCACCAACGCCAAAGTAACCAGCTTTTTGCCTTTTGACCACAACAGCTTTGCCAGTAGTACCTTCAGGAATAAGTTCTATATCTTTATACCAATAGCTCTCATCAAGTGTAAATAATATTACATCACCTTCCTTGTTATATTTAGAGCTAACTGGTGTAATCAACTTACCTGTTAAAACCGTATCTTTAGTTATTATTACATTCATTTCTTCTTTCGCATAACCTAAACATGGTATAAGTAAGCATAATATAAATAAAATAAGTTTGAATTTCATTAAATTCACCTTACCGTTATTTTAATTATTATTTACTATTATACCATTATTTACCAAATAATCCTTTGATTTTTTATCTGCATAAGTAAATCTTTTTGACATTAATTCTTTAATATAAATTTTCACTTTTTGCAACTCCTTTTATTGAAAATTTTTGCTTTTTAATCTCTTATTTTATCACTACAAAAAAATTCATATTCAGAAAAGGTTTTATTTTCTTCTTTCCATTCATTAGGATTTAAAACTGGGTGAATGTATTCTACTTTAATTTTTACCCATTGCCCATTTTGATAGCCATATGTAAATTTGAAATGTTTACCATTCCAAAAATCAACTACATCAGAAGCTAACGCAGCTTCCTGCTTAGACTTATATTTCCACTGTTCCGTTTCAAAATCTCCATAAATAGCAACTTCATTTTTCATTTCCAAATAGCCAATATATGGATTTAGAATACTTTCTGATTTAAACAAATCAAAATCATAGTTAAAATTAATTTCTGAAGTTTTTAACCAATAACTATCACCATCATATAAAACATTTTCCTGCAATTCTAAGCTATAATGATTTCCTTTGTATGAATTAATTATTTGATTTAATATATTAGTAACAAAAAACTTAAAACTGGCTGCTACAAATTCTTCATTGGTCATATTGTTATTGTAATCCATTTATTAAATCTCCTATTTCAAATTTTAAGGCGGTATACCTTTAGAATAATTATAATATTCTAATATTTTAAAGTCAATTCAAAGTGCTATCACTATGAGCGTATACATAATTCTCATTGAAATATAGTATATATAATATAAAATTCAATGAGCGGGAGAGAGTATAGTGCCTTCACTTTTACCAATATTTTCGTTGAGAATACCAGAAGAACTATTAGAGCAAATAAAACAGATAGCACAGGAAAATTGCCGTTCTACCAACAAAGAAATTGAATATGCTCTGACGCAGTATGTAAAGCAATATCAAAAGAATAATTCTGAAAACAAATAAAGGGACTACCTAAGATAGAAATGAATCTATTTTAAGCAGTCCCTTTTCTATTATTCTATTTTAAATTCAAGTATAGTTATTGGAGTACCTTTTAAACAGTTTAACTTAATTAACTCTAAAAATTCTTTAAGACTTAACAGCTCATTTTCATCTGTATAAACGCCATAATAACCAAGTTTATCTGTTTCTGCGTTACGGTATACTAAATGTATTTTTATATCCTCTTTCATAAACAACACCCTTGAATTAATAATAACGCCAACTTGTATTATCAAATGGATTAAATTTATCGTTCTGTATTTTTAATTCCACTTCGTTCATTTCAACATATCGTTTTGTCATTTCAATATCACTATGACCGAGTATTTTTTGCAAGCTAAATAAATCACCACCATTAAGTAGAAAAAACTTTGCAAATGTATGCCGAAAAGTATGTGGCGATACCCTAACACCAGTAATATTTTCGTCTTTACCTATTTTAGCTATTATACCGCTTATTGCCGATACACCTAATTTTTCCCCATCCTTGTTAATAATTAAGTATGGTGACTTAAATAGTTTATGCTCGGCAACATACTCTCTCCTTTTCTGCAAATATTTTAATATTACTTTTCTTAAAGTATTACTTAAAGGAACATCACGGTATTTTTTGCCTTTCCCAATGACTTTGATAATATTAACATCAAAATTAATGCTGTTTATGTATAATGCAGATAATTCAGCCCTTCGCAACCCAGTAGCAAACAAAGTACAAGCTATAGTATAATTTCTGAACCCCAAAAAACTATTTTTATCAAAAGAATTTAAAATAGTATCTATTTCAATTCTATTAAACGCTGGTATTATTTTTTCTTCCCTTTTTGGCGTTTCAATGCTTGCTATTACATTTTCAGCTATTATCTTATCACGGTATAAATAATTAAAATATGACTTGATTGTATCAAAATATACTTTTAGCGTATTCGGATTAACTTCCTTGGCAAGTTTTGCAAGATGTACCCTTATATCATTAGCTGTAATATCCTCAACGTGTTGAATATTTCTACTTGTGCATGTTTCAAAAAATCTACACAATGTTCGGTCATATTTAATAAGCGTTCCCCCTGCAAGATTTAATGCAATACATCTCCGTAAAAATCTTTTTTTACTTTCCGATAATAACATAGGCAATTACCCCCTTATTAAAATTTAGGCAAAGGACTATCCTATTACACGGCAAAAGAATTAAATTATCTTGCTGACTAAATTGCAGACTTTACTCGCATGCGCTTTACATAAAAACAAAAACACGCAGGTTTCATCCTACGTGTTGTAAATGTTTGTACGTAATAATGCCCGGACTTTCCTCTTACGGCAAAGCCGTCAGCGATTGCTTTTCACACTCATACTGTCAGTACTTTAGCACAAAGCCTGTAATTAGTCAAGGGTTAAAATGTGGGCCGCAGGCATTTAATTTTTAACCTGCGCCAGGCGCGAAGCAATTACTCCGCTGATTTTGGCATTAACCGTTTCCAGCGCTTTTAACGCGACAGATTTGTTGCCGACATCGCCGATAACGGAACTGTCTTTGGCAAGTTCCGTAAATTTGCCGTTATAAAGGTATTTGCCGCTCTTTACATCAAAAATTTTAAAAGGCACAACTGCCGTCATCTCTTTGCCAAGCGTAAACACGGTTACTTTTTCCTTACGGACGAAAGGTTCTACCTGCACCAGCACAGCATAGTCAACGCCGCTGCCTTTAAACACGTCTGCAATATCAGCTCTTTCGGCCTGAGTAATATCGGCAATGCCGTTTTCGTTAAGCTGCCCTAAAAACTCAGTTCCGTCTATATACTCACAGGCAGAAGTTTTTAGTGCTGCCTGCACGTTTTCCAGAACTGCCCTGTCTATATCCGCGTCATAAGTTGTGTTGGCATTATTAACATACAGCACCGCCGCCTTTGCGCCGTTTTCTTCAGCAGCAGCTTTATTCAGCCGTTCGCTGAACGGACGCTGCACAGCATTTGCCGCGTTATTTTCCGCAGCAGGCGCACCTGCCAAAGCAGCTGCGTTCAAACAAATTAAACCTAACATCATTAACAACATTAAAAACTTTCTCACCTTAATTCCTCCAATGAATAAAATATTTTGCTGTAATTTTATATAATAACCATTAAGATTTTTAATTTATATAAAATTAACTTCAGCGCCGTTATTATAGCAACTTTAAGATAACTTTGCAACTTTTTCATTTTAATTTCATCTTTTTTATTATTATGTAACATCATTAACAACGCATATTAAAAATAAAAACAGGTTTTCCACATGCGTACATCAACGCCGGAAAAACCTGTTTTATAAACTTTTAAATATTATTTGAATCTTTCGTCCTCGCTTATTTCGTACTCAAACTCTTCCCAGTCTTCACTGTTTTCGTTTTCGTAATAACGCCCGTTCTTGTAAATAATATCGTCCTGAGTGTACGGGTGGCCATTCGCAACTCCGTTGCCATTATTTGCAGAGCTGTTTTTATCCTGCCCGGCATTATTTTCCGTGCCGCTGCCCGAAGCGCGCATCAAAGCAGCAAGCTCTCCCAAATCCCTTATAAGTTTAGCAAACGCCGTCAACATAGCAGCCAGCAATCCCAAAACAATTATAATCAAAAACAGGTAAAGCATAATATCACCTTATTTGCTCACACATTACTCATTAAAAAACGCTGCAGCATTTTATTGTATTCCCACGGATTTTTATTATCCGTCTTTTTAAACTGGTTCATAACTGCGTCCAGTTCATCCGCATAATGCACTATAAAGGCCTCTTTGGTTGCACAGGCAACAGGCGAGCCTTTTTCCGGTTCGCCGTGGTGCGACAATATAATATGCAGCAGCTGCTGCAATTTTGGGCCGGTAACCCGCGCTTTGGCAGCCGCTTCCTGTACTATTGCCGCGCTCATGCTGATATGCCCCAAAAGCCTGCCTTCCGTTGTATACGGAAAGCCCATGGATGCAGAAATTTCACGCAGCTTGCCGACATCGTGCAAAAGCGCCCCGGCAACGATTAAATCTTTATCCACGCCGCCGATGGATTCCGCCATGGCAATTGCCAGCACCGCCACATCAACAGAATGCTGCAGCAGCCCGCCGATATAAGCGTGGTGCAGCCTCATTCCCGCCGGATTGCGCAAAAACTGCTCGTACACCGCGCCTTCAAAAACATTATCCAAAACAAGGCGCAGCCCCGGTGTTAAAACGCTTTTTATAAGGCGGTCAAATTTATCTTTATAGGCTTCGTGGTCAAAATCGCCTTCCGGCAGCAGGTTGCTGATATCATCCTCCGGAACGATATCGCTTAATTTTTTTATAACCAGCTGCAAAGCCATTTCACCGGAAAATTTGTTAATATCCACGCTGCCGCTTACCATTACCGGCGAAGGGCCGTCCATCTCGCGCATTTTTTCAACAATGCCGGCTTCAAAAGTAATAAACGGTATTTTGCCGCTGTTATCTTCCGCAAGCCCGCGTGCAAAAGGCGCGCCGTTGGAAGATGTGCCCACGCGCTGAACACGCAGAAGCACCGACTGGCAAATTTTTGCCCCGGCTTTAAAATCACTAATCATTTATTGTACCTCAATTCATTAATATTGTTTAAAAAGCAAAGTTTCGCGCGCCGTTAAAACCTGCGCCGCAAAGCCTGCCGCCGCCAGCCTCAGCGAAAGTTTGTCGGCCAGCACCGCCACAACCGGCAGCTCCGTACCCTGATGCGTGGCATCAATAAGGTTCAGACCGCTGAATACGGCATTCTGGGCTTCATGGTATTTAATATCGCCGGTCACATAAGTATCCGCACCCTGCTCAAGCGCTTCGGCAATAAAATCAATGCCGGCGCCGCCGCATAAGGCAACCTTGTAAACAGCTTTTCCTGCACTTATGCCTGTAACAAAAGAAAGACCCAGCGCCTCTTTTACAAGCTGCGCAAATTTTTCAAATTCCATTTTATGCGGCAAATAACCTACGCGCCCCAAAGCACCGCAGTTATCGTCATTTTTCACCAGCGAAACAGTTTTCTCCAGGCCGAGCTTTTCCGCAAGCACATCGTTAACGCCGCCAAGCACGCTGTCAAGGCTTGTATGCGCGCTGTATACGGCAATGCCGTTTTCTATGCACTTTAACAGCAAATCGCTTTGCCAGCTGCTGTCGCAGATGTTTTTAAGCGGTTTGAAAATCGGCGGATGATGCGTTATCAGCATGTCTGCTTTTTGCCCAACAGCCTGCTGCACAACTTCCGGCGATACATCGAGCGCTACCATTATTTTTTTTACGGAACTACTGCCGCGCCCGATTAAAAAACCGGCGTTATCCCACTCCTCTGCAAGATTGCGAGGGGCAATGCTGTCCATAATTTTTACTATATCATTCACAGTCGCACTCATGCTTATATTCCTCCAATCCGGCAAGAAGCTCCTGCATTTTTTTATATTTACCGCTCTGCTGCGCTTTGCTGCTCTGCGCCATACTTTTAAGCATTCTTGCGTAAGCAGCGTAAAGTTTTTCAATATGCCTGCCAAAAAGCGGCGGCCGCTTTTCAATAAGGCGCGGCCCAATTTCATATTCTATGCTACTATGCCGCGGCTCGCTGCCGGGCACCAGCATAATAATTTCGTATAAATGCTGCGGTTCTTCCGCCAGCGCTTCGTCTGCAATGCGCCAGCCGTTTTCGCACGCCCACCTGCGCAGCCCCGGCGCACCTGCCATAGGCTGAACTATTAAAAATTTCAGCGTTTTGGCTACTTCCGGGCTTTCTTCCAGAATCTGCACAATAGTGCTGCCGCCCATTCCGGCAATAACCGCGCCGTCGGCCTCGCCCGGCTTTAAAACGGTAAGACCGCTGCCGCGGCGCACTTCTATTTTGTCTTTTAATCCATACATGCCGATATTGGTTTGTGCAGCCTTGCACGGTCCTTCCGCAATATCCGCCGCTATGGCAGCTTTAATTAAGCCTTTCTGCATAAGCCACACCGGCAAATAAGCGTGGTCCGTGCCAATATCTGCCACAACGCAGTTTTGCGGCACCAGCGCCGCTATGGCTTCCAATCTTGCGCCTATATTCATAAACCCTCCGGTAATATTGTTATTTACACAACTAAATTATAACATACCGGAGGGTTTTTATAACATTTTCAGTTCAATGTTTTTACAAATTTTTTAATGCTTGCACCAAGCGTCAGCAAAATAAAAATTACCAGCGCCATTACCTGCGGCCACATAATTTCCAGCCCGTTGCCTTTTAATAAAATGCCGCGCAAAATTTGCAGGTAATACGTAAGCGGCAATAAATTTCCCAGGTAATAGAAAAAGTCCGGCATAGATTCACGCGGGAAAATAAATCCCGACAGCATAATGCTCGGCAGCAGCACAAACACACCCATCTGTATGGCCTGCATCTGCGTTTTGGAGCAGCTGGAAATTAAAACCCCCAGCGACAGCGACGCCGTAATAAACAGCGACGACAGAACATACAGCAAGGTAATGCTGCCGCGCACCGGTACGTTAAAAACTATAATGCCCGCAAACAGCGCAATTGTTATCTGCGCATAACCGACAAAAATATAAGGAATTATTTTGCCGAGTATCAGTTCCCATGGGCGCAGCGGGCTTACAATAAGCTGCTCCATCGTGCCGTTTTCCTTTTCGCGCACAATCGCCATGGAGGTTATCAGCACCATGGTCATTGTCAGCACAACGCCGATAATGCCCGGCACCATATAAAACGCCGTTACAAAATCCTGATTGTACCAGGCTCGTACACGCACATCATACAGCAAAGTCTGGCTGCTGTGCAGGCCGTATTTTTCCTGCAAAGCCTCCTGCGATTTTACATTGCCGATAGACTGCGCCGCCGCTATGGCCGAAGCAGCTGACTGGGAATCGGTAGCGTCTACAATAACCTGTACCGGTGTCTGCCTGTTATGCTTTAAGTTTTCTTCCAAATCGGGCGGAATAATTACGCCCACTTTGGCATCCCCTGCACCAACCCTGCGGTTAACGTCTTCAAAACTGTCTTCTATGTAAATAAGGTCAAAATATTCGCTTGCGGTAAAGCTGTTTAAAAGCTCCCTGCTTTCGGCAGATAACGACTGGTCGAACACTGCCGTTTTTAAATGCTTTACGTCCGTATTAATGGCAAAGCCGTATATTATAAGCTGCACCACCGGCATAATCAGCAAAATTACCAGCGTCAGGCGGTCGCGCCGCATCTGAATAAATTCTTTTTTTAATAAAGCGAGCAGCCTGTTCATACTTTGCCACCGCCTTTTTTATCAAGATAGTACGAAAATACATCTTCCATTGTCGGTTCAATAATTTTATACTGCCAGTCTGAAAGCAGCGGCAAATCCTGCGGGGCAACCAGCACACGCAGTTCGCGCCCGAAAATATAGGTATCTTCCACCGGAATACGCTTTTTAATTTCTTCGCGCAGTTTAATGGAATCGTCACTGGCAATGCTTACCAGTGTGCCTTTAATGCTGTCTTTCAGCTTTTTGGGGCTGCCTTCGGCAACCATTTTCCCGGCATCCAAAAACACCATTTCGTCGCAGTGTTCGGCTTCTTCCATAAAATGCGTTGTTACTACCATCGTAGTGCCGCCAATTGCCAGCGCGTGGATTATCTGCCAAAAGCTGCGGCGCGAAATGGGGTCAACGGCGCTCGTCGGTTCATCCAGAAACAGCAGCTTTGGTTTGTGCAGTATTGCGCACCCCAGCGCCAGACGCTGCTTTAAACCGCCGGAAAGATTGCCGGAAAACTCATTGCGTTTGTCTTCAAGGTTCATCTGCTCAATCATTTCTTCAATGCGGGCATATTTTTCTTCACCTTTCAGCCCGTACATACCGGCATAAAAATCAAGGTTTTCAAACACCGTCATATCAAGGTACAGGCTGAACTTCTGCGACATATAACCGATATTTTCCTTAACTTTTTCCGGTTCTTTCACTACGTCGTACCCCAGCACAATGCCGGTTCCGCCTGCCGGTTTCAAAATGCCGCACAGCATGCGGATGCTTGTTGATTTGCCGCTGCCGTTGGAACCAAGAAAGCCGTAAATTTCGCCGCTGTAAACCTTAATGTTAAGCCTGTCCACCGCCGTAAAATCGCCGAATTTACAAGTTAAATCTTTAGTTTCTATTGCCAGTTCACGTACAGTCATTTTATTAAAACATCCGCCACCATGCCCGGCTTAAAGATGCCCTCCTCATTCGGCAGCGCCACTTTAACGGCAAACACAAGGTTTGCGCGCTCACGCTTTGTTATGCTGTTGCGCGGGGTATACTCGGCGCTGTCGCTGATTTCCTTAATTTTACCTGTAAAAGCCCTGTCCGGATAAGCGTCGATTTTTACACTGCACTCCTGCCCCACTTTAATAACGCCAAGCACATCAGAAGGCACGTAAACCCTTACCCAGCAGTCACTTAAATCCACAACCGTAAGCACCGACATACCTGCGCTTACATATTCGCCCACTTCATAATTTTTTGTCAGCACAACGCCGTTTACCGGGCTGTATAAAGTCATATCGCCCAATGCTATTTTAGTATTTTCAAGTGCTGCTGCAGCACGCTGCGTTTCACGGCGCTGCGCCTCAATTTCATCTTCACGGTTGCCTTCAATCAAAAGCGCTTCCTGTTCACGCGCCGCTTTTAAACTGTTTTCGGCAACTACGTCCGCCGCTATTGCCTGGTCAAGCAGCTGGCGTGCCACGGCGCCGTCCTGATACAGTTTTTCGTAACGCAGGCGGTCGGTATGCGCCTGGTTATAATCTGCCAGTGCCGATTCCGTTTTTGCTGCCGCCTCGCGCAGTTCCTGCGGGCGCGCTCCCTTAATTAAATCGGTCAGCTGGGCCTGGGCTTTGGCTAAGCTTGCTTCATCTTCGGCAAGCTGGGCCTCAAGTTCACGAGTATCAAGCCTGGCAATTATCTGCCCGGCAGTTACGCTGTCGCCCTCTTTTACAGTACGTTCACGCAAATAGCCGCCCAGCCGCGGAGTTACATCGGCTTTTGTCGCCTCAACCGTTCCGGTAAGTATTTTGGCTTCTTCGCCCTGCAAATACAATTTATAGGCACCTGCTGCCAAAATGAGTATTACTGCAATAACGGCGGTAATAATTTTACGTTTTGTCATGGCCTTTTACCTCAATTCCGCGCAATAAAATATCTAAAACCTGCCGCAGATAGCTTTCGGTAAAACTTTCGTCCTGTTCTATAACCATGCTGTGCAGCGGCTTGGTTAAAAAATAAAGGTTAATGATTGAAATAAGCATCAAAAGCACTGTTTTTTCATCCAGTGTTTTCAAAAAAATTCCCTGCTCTTTACCGCGCTCAATCATTTTAAGCAGCACGGCAGAATTGCTTTTAAATTTGTTTAAAACCACGTCTTGAAATACCTGCGACGGCTTAATAACCTCGCGGTATATCAATTTAACATAGGCAGGCGGATACTTGTGAAAAATATTGCTGATAGAACGTGTATAAATCCTCAGTCCTTCACGCGGGTCTAATTTTTCATCGCGCAAAACGCCTATAAATTCATCAAAATTATTTATCAATTCACGCAAAATGGCTTCGTAAAGCCCCTGCTTACTGCCAAAATAATACGAAATCATCGAACTGTTGGCGCCTGCATCTGCTGCAATCTGCCTGATGCTGACCTTGTCATAACCATATTCTGCAAATAAACCGATAGCAGACATTATTAATTTTTCTCTTTTTCCTGTTTCGTTTTTCATATCATCACCGCTCTTTTCAATCAATCGTTTGATTAAACATTTCGGCATTTTTCTCTAAATTCCTGCCTGCACACAAAAATAAACCCGTATTTTTATAAATTATACTGACATAACAAAAAAGCCAAAATATAAATTTCAAATTATACTTTGGCTTTTTCGCAAATCACAATGCAAAGATTATACTGTGCGGCTCTATAAAAATGCTGCGGCTCCTCCGATTCCGTCCGGGCACAGCACCGGACTCTCGAAGGATTTTACCATAAATTTAGCCGCCGCAGTTTTTACATATCGCCTTACAGCATAATCCTTTGCTTGTTCTATAACAATATTAAGTTTTAAAGACTAACACTTTTACAGTTTATTTATTGTAAATCAAATCTACAAGTTCCAGCGTCAGTTTGCAGGATTTTTCCATCGCGCTCAGCGGCAAAAATTCGCAGTTGGAGTGGAAGTTATGCCCTGCCGTAAAGTAGTTCGGCGTTAAAATGCCTTTGGTGGAAATAAACGAACCATCCGTACCGCCGCGCATTGCAAGCGTTATCGGCTTAATGCCGAGTTTTTCCATTGCCGTATACAGATAATCAATGCAGTATTTGTTATCTTCCGTTACAGCATCGTTAATATTACCGTAAGTATCGCTCATAGTGCAGGTAACTTCGGCACGCGGATACATAGCCTGCAATTTTTCCGCATTGGCGGCAATTTCCGCTTTGCGTTCTTCATAACGTTTTTTGTTATGGTCGCGGATGTCGAGCGTAACAGTAGCGTAAGTATCGTTGCTTACAATGCTCTTAACCCAAATATAACCTTCGGTGCCTTCCGTGCATTCCGGGGTCTGCGTGCGGTCAAACATATTAACAAGGTCAACGGCAAGCAGTGTCGGGTTAATAAGCACGCCTTTGGCGCTCATCGGGTGCGCGCTTACGCCTTTAATTTTAACAATGGCAGTGCCGGCGTTAAAGGTTTGGTAAACAACTTCGCCAAGTTCGCAGCAATCAATGGTATATGCAAATTTAACAGGGAATTTGCTGAAGTCCATTTTTTTAGAACCGCGCAAGCCAATTTCTTCGTCCGGAACAAAAGCTACGTAAATATCGCCGTGACAGCGTTTTTCGTTAACAATGGTTTCCAACGCAACCATAATGTTGGCAATGGCAGCTTTGTTATCTGCGCCAAGCACGCTGGTACCATCAGTAAATACAATATCCTCGCCAACGTATTTCTCAAGTTCCAGGTGTTCTGCCGTGCGAATCCAGATATCTTTTTCTTTGTTCAGGCATACATCGCCGCCCTGATAGTTTTTAACAACCTGCGGATGAATTTCCGGCGACATGTTAATATCAATAGTATCAAGATGAGCGCACCAGCCAACAGCAGGCACCTCTTTGGTGCAGCCTTCCGGCAGATAAGCCGGCAGTTTGCCGGTAAGTACGGAATATTCGCTGATTTCAAGGTCAACAAGGCCAAGCTCAGCCAAGTCCTGTTTTAACAGCTCTGCCAGTTTGCGCTGGCCTTCGCTTGAAGGTACATTGGCATTGGCAGCGTTGCTCTGGCTAGGTACTGCCACATAACGCAAAAATCTTTGTAATAATTTTTCCTGCATAATTTATTATGCCTCCTTAAATATTACATTCGCCGCGGATATACATAATCTGCCTGGAAGCCCAGAGGAATATCGAACCACCAGAAGAAGTAAAGCATGAAGGTTAAAGTTACAAGCAGCGTAATGGTATACGGCAGCATCATGGAGCTGAGAGTACCGATACCTGCTTCTTTAACGTATTTCTGGCAGTAGAGTATAATCAGCGGATAAAACGCAAACATAGGCGTTACAACGTTTACGGCACTGTCACTTACGCGGTAGGCCGCCTGTGTAAGTTCAGGCGCAATGCCTACTGCCATCAGCATAGGCACAAAAATAGGCGCCAAAATTGCCCATTTTGCAGATGCAGAAGTGATGATAAGGTTCAGCAGGCCTACAAAAATTATAATTCCCAAAATTGTAATCTGCGGCGGCAAAGCCAGCGATTTTAAAAATTCTGCGCCGGATACCGCAAGCAGTACGCCGATATTGGATGCACCAAACGCATACAGGAATTGTGCTGCGAAGAAGTAGAATACAACCATCTGCACAAGGGTTTTGGTAATTTCTTCCATAGCGGCGGTAACGTCTTTAGGAGAACGGAATTTGCCGCACAAAATGCCGTATACAAGGCCGACAGCAGCTGCAAAAATAAAGATTACGGCTACAATGGACTGCATAATAGGAGCCTGGAAGCTGGCAATTTCGCCGTTAGGCGCACGCAGCAGGGAATCTTCCGGATAAAGGGCTGCAAACAAACCGATAATCATTAAAATTAAAATGCCGGTGGCAATCATAAAAGCACGGTTTTCGCGCGGAGTAATATCGGTATTGTTTTCGTTGCCAAGGTCAAGGTCATCCGGCAGCGGATAAGTTCTCCACAGCCAGGGGTCAACTACTTTTTCGGTAACCCACCAGCAGGAAGCAATTACAAGGAAGGTAGAACCCAGCGCATAAAAATAATTGCAAAGTACGTTAACCTGATAAGTCGGGTCGATAATCTGCGCTGCGCTCTGCGTAAAGCCTTGAATTACGGGGTCGATTGCAGACGGGGTATAGTTGGCGGAAAAAGCACCGGCAATACCGGCAAAAGATGCCGCAACGCCGGAAAGCGGATGTTTGCCCGTTGCATAAAACATATATGCCGCAATCGGGATAATGATAACATAACCGGTATCCGGGCCAAGGTGGCTGACCATACCGGCAAGAATTACTACCGGAGTAATTAAAAATTTAGGTGTTACAGACAAGAGTTTTTTCAAGCCGGTGTTAATGTAGCCGGAACCGTCGGCAATACCGATACCGAGAGTTGCCACAATAACCATTGTCAACGGCGGGAAGTTAGCATAGTTGGTAACCATTTTGCTCATTAAAGTCACCAGTTCCTTACCGCTTAACATGTTGTTAACCGTAATTTGTTTGCCTGTTGCGGGGTGCACATAGTCGAAACTGATTTGCGACAGAATTGCAGACACAACGCAAACAATTACGAATGCGCCGATGAACAAAACGGTAATATCCGGGATTTTATTGCCGACACGCTCAATCAGCCCCAGGATGCCTCCCATTTGTTCTTTTTTAGCAGATTTTTCCAAATAAAGTGCCTCCTTTATATTTTATGCCGCAAAAAATACTGTTCCCAAAGCGTGTTACCTTTGGGAACAGTACCAAGGGCAGCATATTATTATATACTAATAAATTTACAACGATGACAGCATATCGTCAACATATTTTTTAATTTTTTCAAGTTTTTTGCGTATATCTTTAACTTTTCCGCTGTCGCGTGCAACAACCTGCTCAATTTTGGCGCGGTGCTGCAAATAAGTGCGCTCCAGATTTTTAAGATAATCTTTAAGCGCTGCAACTTCCGGAACATCGCTGGCAACGGCAGCTTCCGTTACCTGCCATTCGCTGCCGCTGATGTTTACGCTGTCTCCATACTGCGGTATATAAGCCGCCGTACCGATACGGCGCTGCAATTCTCCGGCAAGTTCCATGGAAGCATCCACTTCGCCGTGCGTTACAAAAAACGCTTTCGGCTTCTGCGCCATTTTGCCGTACCAGTTTAAAAGCTGTTCCTTATCGGCATGGGCCGAAAAGCCCTTTAAATTGTAAATGCGCGCATTAACGCGGATATCCTCGCCCATAATTTTTACCTGGCGCACGCCTTCAATAAGTTTGCGCCCAAGGCAGCCGTCCGCCTGATAACCGGCTATGATAACGCTGCTGTCCTCACGCCAGAGGTTATGTTTTAAATGGTGCAGAATACGTCCGGCATCGCACATGCCGCTGGCAGACAAAATAATTTTGGTGCCGGGCATTTCATTAATCATGCGCGATTCCTGCGCCGTAGCTGTAAAATGCAGCTGCTTCATCGAAAGCAGGTGCCTGCCCTGCATTTCGTAAATAGCGCGCGCCTCGTCGTCAAACTCCTGCGGGTTGCCAAGCACAATCTGCGTGGCTTTATTAGCCATCGGGCTGTCTATGTAAATAGGTATATCGCTGGAAATTTTTCCTTCGTGCGCCAGCTTTTGGAAATAGTACAAAAGCACCTGCGTGCGCCCAACGGCAAACGCCGGAATAATGATGTTGCCGCCGCGCTCTGCCGTATCGTTAACAATCTCGGCCAGTTCAGCAGCTTTATCGTAAACTTTATGCACGCGGTTGCCGTAAGTGGATTCCGTTATGATAAAATCGGCGCCCTGAAGCTGTTCCGGGTCTTCCAGAATCGGCGCGCCGGGCTGACCGACATCGCCGGTAAAAATAATTTTTGTTTTTTTGCCGTCTTCCTCGGCAAAAATTTCTGCAATGGCAGAACCGGCAATGTGCCCTGCTACTTTAAATTTGGCCTTAATGCCGGGAATAACGTCAAATTCTTCGTCAAAACCGCGCACCGCAAAATTTTTAAGCGCAGCATAGGCTTCATCAACCGTATAAAGCGGCTTAACGAATTTACGCCCTGCACGCATTCCCTTACGGTTGGCAAACTCCGCATCCGATTCGTGAATATGCGCACTGTCCGGCAGTAAAATGCCGCATAATTCCAGCGTGGTTTTTGTGCAGTACACCGGCCCTTTATAGCCCTGCGCAACCAGCTTCGGTATCAGGCCGCTGTGGTCGATATGCGCATGCGTTAAAACCATGGCGTCGATTTCGCCGGGGTTAAAAACAAAATCACGCTCGTTAAAAGCGTTTACAAGTTTAGAACCCTGAAACATACCGCAGTCAACCAGCACTTTTCTGCCGCCTGTTTCTATAAGATAGCATGAACCGGTAACCATCCTTGTGGCACCCAAAAAAGTAATTTTCATCGTCACGCCTCCTTCGAATTCATATTAAGAATTCTGTTATATAATTCTACAAAAAAATATTATTCCCTGCTTTAAGAAGATAAACAAAAATACAGCCAATTTCAAATAACTGTTGGCTGTATTTAAAACAATCATAATTTATCTGTGATAATGCCCTATGTCCTTTACTAAAATTACCTGTATTCTCTTATCGTTTTTTATTTCTTCACAATTCTTTCGTAACAGTACTTCATACCATGTGTATCCATCCAACCAGGTTAAAAGTTCTATACGGGGGGGCAATTCAACGCTCTTTATGAAGTCATAATAACCGCCATAAAAAGATACCGCATCTACATTACCAGATAAAGCATTTTCGTCTTTATAATAAATAATATCAAATTCAATGCCTTTGTATTTATTAGTAAACTCATACTGTTTTTCAACAGAATCCGTCCTGTGCAACCAAAATTTATCTGGCATATATTGTTCTGCTAAATAATTTTCAATAGATATTGGTAATTTCTTTATTACTTTGGCTGCTATTTTATCATAATTATATATAGAAAAAGTTATACCGATTATAACTAATGCAATAAAAAACTTTTTATACTTATCATAGAACTTTATCACTGTTCACCAATCCTTTTTTACCATATAATGTTCTAAATCTTTCTGGATTCGAATCATATTGTTGTGAAGAAATATCATTTTCCGCTTCATACATGCCATTAATCTTAATGTTCATTAATGATAAAACCGTATTAAAAATCAAATCATTAGTAAAATATTTATCTTGAGAGTTTTTTAACCTTAAAACTTTATCGTCGTTTTCTATCATATAATCATCAGATAACAACATATAAAAAGGTATCTCTGCCATTTCTATTACATATTTGTTAGGATCATGAGCTAATCCTTTATCTACACCTTCTCCATGGTCAGAAAAATATACAATTGCTTTAAAATTTTTATTTTTACTTATTTCCTCATATATATTTTTTATAATAAAATCAGTATATAAAATACTATTATCATATCTATCAATAATACTATTTTCTGTAAATTTATTAAATTCATTAGGATATCGTTCTTCATAATTAGCATGTGAACCCATCAAATGAATTACAACCAAACTTTTTTTATTAAAATTAATATTTTTTAATGAATCTAAAATTTTTTCATCATAATAAACACTTACATTATCATTCAACCAAACTTGGTGGTCTGCTTGACTCGCAATAACTGTTGTAGGAGTATCATAAAATCCAAATTTAGTTTGATTACTTATCCAAAAAGTTTCATAATCAGCAGCGTTAGCTATATCCACTACAGATAATGCTGCTGAAAATTCCAAGTTGTTATATTGATTTTTAGTCGTTAATGCATATGCTAATGAAGGAACTGTCTGTACATGACACGAATATGCATTAGTAAATTTTAATAAATTATCTTGCATAGCATCCAGCCATGGGGTTGTTTCACGTTTATATCCATAAGCCGATAAATGATTTTTATTTTGCGATTCACCTATAACTAAAACATATATTCCTTCATCATCTTTATTATAAGTAAATTTTAAATTTTCAACATTTAATTTCCTATCAGATACTATTTTATTAAATTTTTCAAATTCTTGAATATAATTATTAGTATTTACAAAAATTTGAGTTAATACATTATCTCTTCCTCTGTATATTGAAAATACATTTAAAGCTATAGCAAAAATAATTAACAATTTACTTTTATTCCAATTTAAACAATCCAATGATCTAAAATTAAAAGATATTATATAATAAGTAATAAAAATAAATACAATAAAAACTAACCAACTAATTAAATCAAAATTAAATAATAAATATTCGTAACATTCACTAGCATTAGTTTGTAAAATAGCAAGAACAGCTTCTGCATTAAGCCATGAAGACGCTATAGCATAATATCCCCATACAACCATTACTGGTACAAAACTTAATATTAATAACATGAATAAAAACAATGTCCTAATCTTTTTCTTTGAAAAGAACGATGACAATAAAATCTCTAAATTTACTATTCCTACAGAATACATTATTAATTTAACAGCGTATTCCATTCTAATAGGCATTTCTAAAATAAAAGATTTTAATGTTAAAATAGATAATAATGGCAATAATCCAAACAGCAATAAAAATATGTATTGCTTCGAATGATACAAATTAATTGTTGTAATTACTCCTAATGCAGGTATAATTAAAAACTTAATATCAGAAAATCCAACTTTACCAATTAATGCCCATGCAACGATAATTAATAAAATAAATATATAAATTAGATCAACAAAAAATTTTATAATTTTATTAGAAAACACTTTACTCATAATTACCTCCTTGCCGTTAAATATTTTAGCATACTTTTTACCCCCCCGCAAGACATTTCAGTTCGCGTGAGTCTAACTTTTTCTGGTCTTGTGGAAACTTTATCCCTACCGGGTTTGAACACGTTTATTAGCTTTTTATAGAACAAATCAAATTATTAAACTTACAACAAAAAAAGACTACGCAAAATATTTACGTAGCCTTAAAAATTCTTTTCACTATTCTATTTCAGCAATTCTTCGGCCGCTGCCGCAGGGCATAAATTAGAACCAACCGCGTGGTATTTTTCGGAATAAATTCCGTGGCAGTCGCTGCCGCCGGTACAAAATAAGCCGTAATCTGCCGCTGCCTGCAATACAATTTTCTGCCAGCAGGCATTATGTACCGGATGCTTAAGCTCTATACCCCATAAGCCTACTTTTTTTAATTCCGGCAGTATTTCAAAATTGTTTTGCTGCCCCGGATGCGCCAGCACCGCTTTGCCGCCGCTTTCCGTTATTACTTTTACAGCGTCAGCGGCATTTACATATTTTATGCCAAAATCTCCCGGCCCGCCGCCGTGAAAAATTTTATGATAAACATTCCCGAATATTTTATCTTCCTGCCCGCTTTCAAATAAATAGCGGACTATGTGCTTTTTAAAAATATATTTATGAGCATAAGGCAAAACGTCTGCTTCCGTTATTTTATACCCAAGCTTTTGCAGCACTTTTATTTTTTGCAGTGAATTTTCGTGCCTCGCTTCGGCAACAGGCCTGCATAAAGCGTTTATGGCTTCTGCACTTTTAAAACCGTAGCCTAAAATATGCACCTTTTTGCCTGTTTCAGCGTCGCATGCAGATATTTCCACGCCCGGCAGTACAGTTATCCCGTACCTTCTGCCAAGCGCAAGGCTTTCCTGCCAGCCTTCTGTTGTGTCATGTTCAGTAAATGCCAAAACCTTAATTCCAACGGCAGCAGCCTTTTGCAAAATGCTCTCCCTGCTGTCGCTGCCGTCCGAAAATACAGAATGTATGTGTAAATCTGCCTTCATTTCCGCACCTGTTTCCCATAGCTAACTTTATTTTTATCTTACAAATCTTTTTCCGTATCTGCAAGCGCCGCAAGGCATTTTTTACCAAGGTTTTACTTTAGCATATTTTGTTTGTTTTGTTTTTAATACTGCTTTATTTTTACTTAACTTAGCGCAAAAAAATACCGGAAACCGTATAAAGGCTTCCGGCATTATATTATTTACGTTCTATACTTGTTGTTCCGGTAGTTATAAGTTTTTCTATGGCCTCCTGCGGCCATAAATCGCACGGCCAGGTAAAGGTTTCCGATTTGCGCTTTTTAAAAATTCTGAACGGCTCGTCCGAGTTATCATACATATGCACAATATCGCACACGCCGATAAGTTCCGGCACCAGCCCCAGCGCTTTATGCCAGCGCGAAATAATTTTATCTTTCGGCACAGGATGCCCTCCCGACGCCACGCGCGAAAACACGCGGTACACATTAATTGCCGGGTCAACCGTTAAAACATAAATGCACCTTATAAAATATCCCTGCTCTTTGGCGCGGTGCAGCAAATCAAGATTGCGGCGTGTTGAAAGCACAGTTTCAAACGTAAAGCTCTGTTTCTGCGCCAGTGCTTTTTCACGCAGGCCTTCGGCAATTTTGGCCGCTTCCAAATCTTCGCACAGCAAATTCTTTTTTATTTCGTCAGCATTAATATACGGCTGAATTATTTTGGCAAGCATGGTAACAGTTGTTTTGCCGCTGCCGTTGGGCCCGGCAAAAACAATTATTTCCGGCTTTTTATCATTGTTCATCTTCATACACTTTTCTGCCATCGGGATATTCAAGATATGCGCGGCGTTTTTCTTTATCGTAACGTGCCACAGGTATGCCAAGCAGTTTTTTCTTAACACGCTCAAGCATTACCGCATTGCGGAAGCGTACGGTAAGTTCATCCGTATTATCAGTTTTGCGCTGTAATAAATCCAGCACTTCCTGTTCAATTTCTTCCATTTTAACCTCCGCACTTATTAACCGCGGGTTTGCCCGCTGCCGTTAATAAGAAATTTATACGAAGTAAGTTCCGGCAAAGCCATAGGCCCGCGCGCATGCAGCTTCTGCGTGCTGATGCCGATTTCCGCACCGAAGCCGAACTCAAAGCCGTCCGTAAAACGTGTTGACGCGTTAACATATACCGCCGCCGCATCTACGCAGTCCTGGAATTTACGCGCCGCGTTGTAATCTTCGGTTACAATGCATTCGGAATGTTTAGTACCATATTTGGCAATATGTTCCAACGCTTCGTCAATACTTTCCACAATTTTAACAGAAAGGCGCAAATCGCCGTATTCCGTTGCCCAGTCTTCTTCCATTGCAGGCTGTACGCGTTCATCGAACTCCTGCGTTGCCGGGCAGCCAAAAACAGTTACGCCCGCTTTAAAATATTCGTCCAGCATCTGCGGCAAAAACTTACCGGCCACATCTTTATGCACCAAAAGTGTTTCCATGGCGTTGCATACGGAAGGGCGCTGCACTTTGGCATTAAAGGCAATTTTGCGCGCCATGGCGCAGTCTGCGACTGCATCCACGTAAGTATGGCATACGCCGCTGCCGGTTTCAATAACGGGCACAGTGGCGTTTTGTACAACAGCCTTAATTAATCCTGCACCGCCGCGCGGAATTACTACATCAACAAAATCGTTAAGTTTAATTAACGCCGTTACCGCAGCACGGTCGGCAGTATCAATAAACTGAATTGCTCCCTGCGGTATGCCTGCGGCTTCAGCGGCTTCGGTAAGCACGCCTGCAACCGCCATGTTAGACTGCATAGCTTCGCTGCCGCCTTTTAACACAACCGCGTTGCCGGATTTTAAGCACAGGCCGATAGCGTCTGCCGTTACGTTGGGGCGTGCTTCATAAATAATGCCGATAACGCCGAGCGGCACACGTACTTTGGTAATTTTAAGCCCGTTGGCCAGCGTTTGCCCACCTATAACATTGCCGACAGGGTCAGGCAAGGCCGCTACCTGGCGCAAGCCTTCCGCCATGCTTTCAATACGTTCGGGCGTAAGGCGCAGCCTGTCCTGCATGGATTCTTTCATGCCGTTTTCTCTGGCAGCCTGCATATCCCTGTCATTGGCTTCAATAATAAAATCCGTTTTTGCCAGAAGCGCATCCGCCATAGCCAGCAGCGCCTTGTTTTTTACAGCTGCCGATACTACGCCCAGTGCGCACGCAGCTTTATGAGCCGCTTCTGCTTTAGCTCTTACCAGTTCAAATGTAGTCATCATGTCAGCCTCCTAATTTAAAATTACCAAATCGTCGCGGTGAATTACTTCATCAAAATTCTTGTGGCCAAGAATTTTTTCTATATGGTATGTTTTGCAGCCTTTTATTTTCTGCAATTCATCAGAAGAATAGTGGCATAAACCCCTTGCCAGCTCAAACCCGTCCTGCGTAACAACGCTTACGGTGTTGCCTGCTTCAAAATCACCTTCCACGCCGCTTATGCCAGCCGGTAAAATGCTGCACCCGCCAGCTTTTTTAATTGCTTTTACGCAGCCGTCATCAACAATAATTTTGCCCATAATGCGCGCGCCGAACGCCAGCCAGCGTTTGCGGAACTGCAGACGGTTTTCTTTCGAGGCAAACAGCGTGCCGATTTCCTCGCCGTTTAAAATACGCGCGATAACATCTTTTTCGCTGCCGCTGGCAATAACCATGTTAATGCCGGAGCTTGTGGCATTTTTGGCTGCCTGCAGCTTGGTAAACATGCCGCCTGTGCCAACGGAGCTGCCTGCACCGCCGGCTAACGCTTCTACCTCAGGCGTAATTTCCTCAATCTGGCTGATGAGTTCTGCTTCCGGATGCGTTTGCGGGTTAGCCGTGTAAAGCCCTTCCACATCCGATAAGATTATAACCAGATCGGCATCGGTAATTCCGGCAACCAGTGCCGACATATTATCGTTATCGCCTATTTTCAGTTCATCCAGCGCAACTACGTCATTTTCGTTAACAATGGGAATAACACCGTTTTTCAAAAGCTCCATAAAAGTGTTGCGCGCGTTAGTGTAACGGTGGCGGTCAATGGCCTCCATACGCGTTAAAAGTACCTGCGCCACAATCTGCCCGTATTCGGCAAAGAACTTTTCGTAAGTGTGCATTAAAATGCCCTGCCCTATTGCGGCAGCAGCCTGCTTCCCGGGTATGGTACGCGGCTTTTCTGGCAGCCCCAGCCTGTCCACCCCAACAGCAACCGCACCGGACGTTACCAGAATCATCTCGCGCCCCTGGTTCTGCAAATCAGACATCTCCCGCGCCAGCCTGTCAATACGCCCAAAATCGCGTTTGCCGTTTTGATGGGTAATTGTGCTTGAACCTACCTTAACAACAACCCTTTTGGCTTTTTTTAAATCACTCCGCTGTAAAACCATACCCCTCACCCCATTTAATATTCTTTAAATTCAAATACCATGTCGCGTATACGCACAGTCTGTCCTTCGGTAATGCCTGCTTCCTTCAGGGCATCATCAATTTTCAGGCTTTTCCAGATAAGCTGGAAGCGGTACAACGCTTCATCATTGTCAAAATTCGTCATGGCAACAAGGCGCTCAATATTTTTGCCGCGCACCTCAAAATCAGTATCGTTGCCGGGCACTACTTCAAAGCTGTCCGGGTCAATTTCTTCAATAAGCAGGTTTTCTTCCTCATCTTCTTCCGGAACAAAATCCTGCAGCATTTCATAAGCCTTAAACATCAATGCCTGCAAACCGTCGCCAGTTGCTGCCGATACCGGCATAATTTCAAAGCCTTTTTCTTCCACATATTTTTTTACGCGTTCAAAATTCTCCCTGCCCTCTGGCAAGTCCATTTTATTGGCAACAACAAGCTGCTTGCGGCGTGCCAGCTTGTCGCTGTATTCTTTCAGTTCAAAATTAATTTTTTCAAAATCGTCAATCGGGTCGCGCCCGTCCGTACCGGAAACATCAAGCACGTGCAAAAGCACCTTTGTGCGTTCCACATGGCGCAAAAAGTCATACCCAAGGCCAACGCCCTGATGCGCGCCTTCAATAAGGCCCGGAATATCTGCCAGCACAAAGCTGCGTTCGGCGTCGATACGCACTACGCCAAGCACCGGGGTCAGCGTGGTAAAATGGTAAGCCGCAATTTCCGGCCTTGCTGCCGATACCTGCGCAATAATGCTTGATTTGCCTACGCTGGGATAGCCTACAAGCCCTACATCCGCCAAAAGTTTAAGCTCCAGCTTAACCCAGCGGTTTTCACCGGGTTCGCCTTTTTCGGCAAAAGTAGGCGCACGGTTGGTAGACGTTGCATAACAGGCATTGCCTTTGCCGCCGCGCCCGCCTTTGGCAACAACATATTCCTGCCCGTCCTCAATAAGGTCAGCCAGGCGTACACCGGTTGCATCGTCGCGCACCAGAGTGCCCATAGGCACCTTTACAATAACATCATCAGCCCTGTGCCCGGTGCAGTTGCTGTTGCCGCCCTGTCCGCCGCGTTTTGCAACAAATTTGCGCTTATAGCGGAAATCAATCAGCGTATTAAGGTTTTTATCGGCACGCAGAATAACGCTGCCGCCGCGTCCGCCGTTGCCGCCGTTAGGACCGCCCTTTTCTACAAATTTTTCTCTGCGGAAGCTGCTCATGCCGTCGCCGCCGGCGCCTGCTTCCACATAAATTCTCGCTCTGTCAATAAACATTATAAAATCTCCTGTATCATATTTTAAGGCCTGTTAAAGCCATTTTATTATTATCTATTATTATACCCCATGCCGCCTCTTTAAAGCAAATCATTCGCCTTTCAGCCAGCCTGCCAAAAGCTGCGATGCGCATATGCCCAGTTTTTTATAGGTTGCTATGGTAGGGTGAATGCCGTCAAAATATGCAGCCTGCAATTCTCTGTCAGTTTCGCCAACAGCCTCCTGCAAATCAAGCAAAAATACTTTCCCGCCAAACTCAAACTGCATACGGCGGCGCAAAAGCTCTGCCCTTGCGTTAAAATCGTCATCAGCCGAAAACAGCGGCAGCACAAAAGCCAGCGGCCATTTTTTTACCGCGCAAAATTCCGCCGCACGTTTCAAATCATCAATAACCAAGCCCTGCGGGCGTCCGTTTAAAATATCGTTGGCTCCGCCCCAAAATAAAACAGCTTCAATCTGCTCAGGCAGATACATATTTTTCAGGCGGTACACAATATCGTCACAGCAATCGCCACACACGCCGTAATTAAGCATGGTTACCCCGGTTTCTGCCTCAACTTCCGCAATCCATGATTCTTTAGGGCCATACGGAAAACCAAAAATTAAAGAATCGCCAAAACAGGCAACTGTACGCATAGTTTTTCTCCTTAAAAAATTTTTAACTCTTTTTATATTTTTAATTCTATCAAATTTTTCTGCGTTTTTCGATTAGCAATTTAAAAACTTTTGCATTTTCACTTTTCAGGCTGATACCCGAAAACTTTAATTGTTTCTCCCAAATTCTTTTTGCAGCTCGTTAATAAAACGCTCGGCAATGGGCGTAAATACCTGATGCTTCTTCCAGATAATAAACATATCCGTCGTCAGCTCCGGGTACAGCGGGCGGAATACCAATCCGCTTTCACTGCTGGTATTAACCAGATGCTCAAAGGTTAATAAATAGCCCAGCCCTTCCCGCGTAAAAACAGAAGCATTGTACGACAGCCGGAACGAACCTTCCAGCGTCAGTTCGTTAATGCGCTCGCCGCACCACAGCGGTAAATCGGCATGCCAGCCCTGCCCGGAACAAAACAGCGGCAGCCCAAGCAAATCTTCAAAAGTAATGCAATCCTTCTGCGCCAGTGCGCACCCGGCAGGCATTACCAGCCCCCAACGGTCCGATTCCGGCATTTTAACAACATTGTATTTTGCATAATCCGGGCGCTCTACCAGCACGGCAAAATCTAAAAGCCCTTTATCCAGCTTTTCCGTTACCTGCTCCGTATCACCGCTGGTAATATGGTAATGAAACCCCGGATACTGCTTTTTAAAACGCTTTATTAAAGCCGCCAAATGCCGCAATTGATACGATTCCGCACAGCCGAAATAAATATTGCCGCCGATAATGTCGTCCATTGAGGCAAACTCCGCTGTTATTTTATCCGCCATCGAAAGCAAATCTTCCGCGCGTTTGCGCAGAAGCATCCCTTCTTCCGTCAGCTCAATGGAAAAGCTGTGCCGCACAAACAGCTTTTTGCCCAGCTCCTCCTCCAGCCCTTTTAACTGTTTGGAAAGCGCCGACTGCGATATGTGCATCCGCTCCGCCGCTTTGGACATATTTTCTTCGCGCGCCGCCTCTAAAAAATAGCGCAGGGTTCTTATTTCCATACTCTAAAACCTCCGTAAGTTTATTATAACATGAATTGAATTTATTTCATATCACGATATGAGTTTTTACCATTAGCGCAAAAATCGCTGCCAGACTATAATAAAAACAGAAAAGAGGTGCGCAAATGCAGCAGATAAAATTAGCAGATTACCAAAACAGTCTGCGGGAGTTAGGGTGCAGTGCCGAACTGACCGATACTGTTATGCAGCTGCTGCGAAGCGGCGATACCCAAAACGCAGCCCTGCTGCTGCGCCGCCATAAACACCTGCTTTTGGCAGAACTCCACCGGACAGAACAAAAAGTAGACCTGCTGGATTTTTTGCTTTACCAGCTAAAAAACACAGCCCCTGCTAATATGTAAGAAAGGATGACCAGTATGAAGCTTTTTACAGCACTCGGCCTGTCGCTTTTGCTTTGCACAGGCGCAGCCGCAGCTTACGCCGCACCGGCAGGCACGGCAATTACCGCAGAAAGGACTGATACGAACATGACAGCACAGCTTAATTTAACTCAGGAATGGGACAAAATTTTTCCGCAAAGCGATAAAGTAAATCACAGTAAAATAACCTTCCGCAACCGTTATGGCATTACGCTGGCGGCAGATATGTATGTTCCCAAAAACGCGCAGGGCAAACTGCCAGCCATAGCTGTTTGCGGCCCGTTTGGCGCAGTAAAGGAACAGGCCTCCGGCTTTTATGCGCAGGAAATGGCAAAGCGCGGCTTTTTAACCATTGCCTTCGACCCTTCCTTTACCGGTGAAAGCGGTGGGCAACCCCGTTATATGGCTTCGCCAGATATTAACACCGAGGACTTTCAGGCAGCAGTAGATTACCTTGCGGCAAATGAAATGGTTGATTCCGATAAAATCGGCATTATTGGCATTTGCGGCTGGGGAGGCATGGCACTGAACACCGCTGCGCTGGATACCCGCATTAAAGCTACCGTAACCAGCACCATGTATGATATGTCGCGCGTGAACGCCAACGGTTATTTCGACGCCGAAAACAGCAGTGATGCGCGCTACGCCAAACGCCAGGCGCTGAACGAACAGCGCACCGAAGATTACAAAACCGGCACTTATAAACTTGGCGGCGGCGTAGCAGATCCGCTCCCGGCAGATGCGCCGTTTTTTGTAAAGGATTATTACGATTACTACAAAACAAAACGCGGCTATCATCCACGCTCTTTAAACTCTAACGGCGGCTGGAACGTTACCGGCACCATGAGCTTTTTAAACCAGCCGATTTTGGCATACAGCAACGAAATCCGCAGCGCGGTACTGATTATTCATGGCGAAAAAGCACATTCCGTTTATTTCAGCAAAGACGCCTACAAAAATATGATTGACGGCAACCCCTACACCGAAAATAAGGAACTGTTAATCATCCCCGGCGCAGTTCACACCGACCTGTATGACGGCGGCGGCAAAAACGCCATTCCGTTCGATAAAATTGAAAACTTTTTTGATAAGTATTTGAAGTAAAAATAAGAAATAAGTAAAAACGAACACTCCCATTTTATCAGCTAAAAATCAGTTGAATAAAAAGGGAGTGTTTTTGTTATTTAAATAATTTATATAATTTGTTTTTCAGGCTAAAAATATCATCTGAGGCAAACACAGGCGTAGAACTTAATTTACTACACGCTGCTTATACGTGCTGCAACAACGTGATTGATAATGTGCATGACATTGTGGTATTTCAATCCACGCAGTTCGGGCAGGATTTTCAAATACTGACTTTACGCCTGTGTATGATGTGCTTCCGCACGGTTAATGGCACAGAGTATGCCCTGAATTGCCGCTACGTTGATGTTGGCGTTAATGCCTACGCCAAAGATATGGCCATTGCCGGGAACTTTGAGTTCAATATAGCAAATACCAAGCGCATCACTGCCGCGGCTAATAGCGTGTTCATGGTAGTTTACAAATTCGTAGCCGGTAATGCCGATGCTCGAAAGTGCCTGGAAGAAGCTGTCAATCGGGCCGTTGCCGCTGCCGACAATCATCTTGATGGCGCCGTTTTCATTAATATATCCTTCAAAGCGTGTTTCCGTGGTGCCGTCCATATCGCGCAGTTCCGTAAAGCGGTGCTGGAGCAGCGTGTATTTGCCTTTAAACTCAGTATATTCTTTATTAAAGAGCTCTACAATCTGCTGTTCTTTCAGTTCGTCGCCGTAAGCATCCGATGCCGCCTTGACGATTGCGCCAAATTCCGGGTGCATCTCTTTCGGCAGGCGGTAACCGCAGGCATGTTCCAGCACAAAGGCTGCGCCGCCCTTGCCGGACTGGCTGTTAATGCGGATAACGGGCTCATATTCACGGTTAACATCCGCCGGATTAATTGGCAGATACGGTACTTCCCAATACGGAGTTTTGGAAGCTTCCATATAATCGTAGCCTTTGCGGATGGCATCCTGATGGGAGCCAGAAAAAGCGGTAAAGGCAAGTTCGCCGGCATAGGGCTGGCGTTCATGCACGTGCATTTTGGTGCATTTTTCGTAAATATTTTTAATTTCCAGAATATTACTGAAATCAAGCTGCGGGTCTACACCCTGAGTGAACATATTGAGCGCAACTGTTACAAGGTCAAGGTTGCCGGTACGCTCGCCGTTGCCGAACAGCGTGCCTTCCACACGTTCTGCGCCTGCCATGATGGCAAGTTCTGCCGAAGCAACTGCCGTGCCGCGGTCATTATGCGGATGAATGCTTACGATAGCGGCTTCCCTGTTATGCAAATTTTTACAGAAGTATTCAATCTGGTCGGCATAAGTGTTTGGTGTGGACATTTCCACCGTTGAAGGCAGGTTTAAAATAACCGGGTTTTCTTTGGTTGCGCCAAGTTCGCGCATAACTTCTTCGCAAATGCGGATGGAAAAATCTATTTCCGTTCCGGTAAAGCTTTCAGGAGAATATTCGTAACGGATGTTCATGCCGCTTTTGGCAACTTCTTCTTCCGTTAATTTGCGGATAAGGCGTGCGCCTTCCACGGCAATGTCTACAATGCCGTCCATATCTTTTTTAAACACTACTTTGCGCTGCAAAGTTGAGGTTGAATTATAAAAATGTATAATAACATTTTTAGCGCCTTTAACGGCTTCAAAAGTTTTTTTGATAAGTTCGGCACGGGCCTGAACCAGTACCTGCACGGTTACATCATCGGGAATATAGTTGCCTTCTATTAACGTGCGCAGAATTTCATATTCCGTGTCGGAGGCAGAAGGAAAACCAACTTCGATTTCTTTAAAGCCGATATCTACCAATGTTTTAAACATTAAAAGCTTTTCATCAAGCTGCATGGGCGTAACCAGTGCCTGGTTGCCGTCGCGCAAATCTACGCTGCACCATACCGGGGCTTTGGTAATTACTTTATCCGGCCATTCGCGGTTTGTCATTTTTACAGGCTGAAATGGAATGTACTTTTTGTTTGCATACTGCATTTTAATAACCTCCGTTCGTTTTTATTCGAGCGGAGAAACAAAAATCCCCGCTCCCTACAAAGCATAGGGGCGGGGAATAATTCCACGCGGTACCACCCTAATTTCAGCCGCAGACGCGGCCCTCAGCAGCCTCCAACAAGGCCCGGCTTTATAACGCGGCCAAACGTCCGGCCCTACATATCGGGCGGGCAACTCCGGGATGAGCTATACATAAACCTTTGCCGCTGCCTTGCACCTTCCGGCAGCTCTCTGAAGACGTTGGGGTTTATCTTATTCCCTTCACAGTTTTTCAGGTGAAAAATATGTTGTTGGAAATTATTATAATTAGTTTTAAAACTTATGTCAAGCCTTATTGCTCTTTTTGAATTTGGGCTTTGCTTTTGCTTACGGAATAAATGGTTTCAACCGCTACCAGTACGGAAAGTATTACCAAAATTACAGATACTACCGGTACGGCAGGATGGCCAAGGCCAAGTACCCAGCCTTCATAAATGCTGAGCAGGAGCGCCCAGTTGGACATTAAGAACATAAGAACAGCCGGAATGCACGCTGCCATCCATACCTTGGAATTGCGGCGGGTATTGTACAGCCAGATGCTGATGCCGATAAGTGCCAGCGCTGCCAGCAGCTGGTTGGAAGCACCAAATGTATTCCAGAAGGTTTTCCATGCCGGAATTACGTTGCCTTTAGCATCCGTCATGGTTTGGAAGATGAAGAAAATAGGCACTGCGGAAGTAAGAACAGTTCCCAGCACTTTGCCTTTCATATCGCGCCAGCCGGTAAGTTCTTCAATAACGTAACGGCCAAGGCGGGTGCAAACGTCAAGCGTGTCGTAAACAAAGGTAGTAAACGCCATCAGGCCGAAGCTGATGCCGAAAGCAGCCGGAATACCGATAAGTTCCATAAAGCTGCCGATGCCCATAGCGTAAATAAAGTTAGGCGCTTTGGTAATAAGTTCGGAATCTTTGGCAAGAATCATAACGCAGACGATGGAAACTACTGCAACCATGCCTTCAAGCAGCATTGCGCCGTAGCCAATGGCAGTTGCGTCCGTTTCTTTGGCAAGCTGCTTGCTGCTGGTGCCGGAAGATACGAGGGCATGGAAGCCGGAGCAGGCACCGCAGGCAATGGTGATGAAAAGTATCGGGAACATCGGCGTCCAGAAATGTTCGCCAAGGCTGCCGTCGGGGTTAAGATTGGTAAAGGCGGGGTAATTAATTTCGTAGCCGCCAAACATAATGCCGATTGCCGCTACAACAAGGGCAATGTAAAGGAAGTAACCGCCAAGCGCGCCGCGGGGCTGCAACAAAAGCCACATCGGCATCATTGCAGCAACAAGGCAGTAAACCAGAATTAAAACGCCCCAGATTTTCTGGGCAGTTGCCGGGTCTGCAACAGGCAGGCTAAGCGGCAGAGACTGGCCTGCCCAAATGGCAACGCCAACCAAAGGCAGGAAAATCGCTACTGCCAAACCTTCTTTTAAGCCGCCAAAGCGCATTAACAGGCCCATAATAATCGGCAAAGCCAGATACATTGCCGAAGAACTTGCAATACCGGCGCCGGAAACAACCTCGCCGTTTTCCAGCGTTACGTTGCCGACAAAAGACGATGCCGTAATATCGGTAAATGCAACAATAACATAAACAAGCGTAATCCATACAAAAATCATAAACAAAATCCACGCGCGCTGAGATACATTAAGGCGCACAACTTCGGTAATGGATTTTGCTTTATGGCGCACGGAGGCAACAAGGCTGCCCATATCATGAATACCACCGATAAAAATGCAGCCCAAAATTACCCACAAAAGTGCAGGCGCCCAGCCGTAAATAACTGCGGCCAAAATAGGCCCGTTAATAGGCCCTGCCGCGGCAATGGCCGAAAAATGCTGCCCCAGCAGCATGCCTTTTTTGGCAGGCACATAGTCAACGCCGTCTTCCATTTCCACTGAAGGAACGGGATTTTTGTCATCCAGTTTAAAAACCGTATTGGCAAGGAATTTGCCATAAGTAAAATATGCAGCGAGTAAAATTATTGCACTTGCAACTACAATAAAAAGTACCAATTAAGACTCCTCCCCACTTCATGACCCCATTGTCATTTAATGTTTGTTTTAATCTTCATCATCAGCTTCCGGTTCCTGCTGCGGTACCTGCGTAACCATTACTTTATCAACGCGGGTGCCGTCCATGTCAATAACTTCAAAACGGTAACCTTCCCAAACAAAGTAATTGCCGGCCTGGGGAATATGCCCGATATTTGTAACCACAAAACCGGCAACCGTATTATAGCCGTTCTTTTCTTCCAGCGGCAGTTCTTCGAATTCAAAATAATCTTTAAATTCCGAAACAGGCAGCATGCCGTCTACCAGCCAGCTTCCGTCATCACGTTTTACAATTTCCTGCTTAACGTCTTCATCGTAAGAAGGCAAATCGCCGACAAGATGCTCGATAACGTCCCTTAACGTTACCATACCGGCCAGCCCGCCGAATTCATCCATAACCAGCGCCACTTTAATGCGCTTTACTTTAAACATATCCAAAAGGCTCTGCGTGTGCATGGCCTCCGGAACATAAAGCGGCTGCTGAATGAATTTGCGCAGATTGCGTTCGCCGCCGTGCAGCCACGACGCAAAAACTTTTTTGGTATAAACAACACCGGCAACATGTTCCAAATCATTTTCCGCCACAACAAAGCATGAATACATCTTGTCTGACATTTCAGAAAATTGTACATCTGCCGTGTCGTTTAAATCAAGCCATTCAATTTTGGTGCGCGGCGTCATAATTTCGCTGACGCGCAAATCGTCAAGAGCAAACACGTTTTCAATCATCATTTGCTCACGGTCATCAAAAACGCCATGTTCGCGCCCCTGCTCAATTAAAACGCGCACTTCTTCTTCCGTTACCGGCGGTTCTTCGTTAGGCTTAACGCCGATAACCCTTAACAGAACTGTTGTTGATACGCTTAAAAAGATGGTAAGCGGACGGAAAACCGTAATTAAGGTTTTAATAAAACGGGCAAAGAACATTGCCATTTTTTCAGGATTGTTCAAAGCCAGTTTTTTCGGCAGCAGTTCGCCCAACACAAGGCTTAAATACGTTACCAGCACAACAACCGTTGAATATGATACAAATGCGGCATAAGGCACCATAAAAGGAATCTTACGCAGCAGCACTTCAAGCGGTGCTGCCAGCATGGCGCCGCTGTATACGCCTGTGCCAATGCCGACAAGCGTAATGCCTATCTGCACGGTAGATAAAAATACAGTCGGCTCCTCTGCCAGTTTGCTGATATAAGCAGCGCTTTTGCTGCCTTCTTCCGCCAGCTGTTCCAGGCGGCTTTTGCGCGAGGACACCACCGCCATTTCCAGCATTGACAATAAACCGTTCAATAAAATAAGGACTAAAACAATAATACACTCAACCACAGACCCAAGAGGATCCATATATTAACCAACTCCTGTTAAAACAATTATTTAGCCCATACAAGGCTCATTAAATTAGGATATTCTTCCGTTAAATGCCTTAAAATTACATCAATAACGGTATGTACAAGGCGCGGGTCAAAGCTTTCTTCCGTATCGGTAAGGCAGCTGTCCAGGCAGATATCGCCGTTATCGGCAACATAATATTTAAATACTTTGTATTTGCCGTTCATGGCGTTGATATGCTCCAGCACAGCCTGTTTGTTGCCTTCGTTTACTACGGAAGCAGCAACACGAACCTGAATCATGGTATAAATGCTGTCATCGGCAACAACCATTGTCGGCAGCATTTGCCCGCTTACTTCCATATGCGCACGGTATACAACGGTATGCAGGTCGTTTTTTACCTCCTCTTTGGAAAAGCAGGTAATTTTATTTTCTGCCAGAAAAGCGTCAAATTTTGCAGCTTTAGTCATTTATAAAAGCCTCCCTAAAATTATAATTACTAATATGATACACTATATCAGAAAATTTGTACAGTTTTTAAATAAATTTAACCAAAATAAACCGTTTGGTGTAATAAAAACCGTTAAATATTTAACACTACGTTCTTTTAATCTGTAAACCCGTACATTGTGCGACACATTCTTCTGCCAGCCTGCGTTTTAAAAATGCGGGCGTAAGCTGTCTTAACTGCGTCCATGCCCACGCCGTCTTCATAAAGGTTTACCAAAAAGTCGGCTTCCACCAAAATTTGGTAATCGGCACTGTCAATATTGTTATAAGTATGGTGGTGCGCAATCAGCCAGCACACACGTTCCGTAACAGCGGCGTCAAAGCCCAGGCTTTGCAGCAGTTTTTCCGCTTCCGGCGGACCTTCAACCTCTTGCTGTTTGCCGGTGCAGGTGCCGTATTTCTTTTCGCTATTGCGGATGCCAATATCGTGCGTCAGCGCGGCGGCTTCCAAAATATACAGCTCTTTGGCGTCCAGCTTTTCTTCTTCGCCGATGAGCTTTGCCAAAGCGTGTACCTTAATAAAGTGCTGAATTCGTTTAGCGTCGCCGCTATTGTAGTCAATCATTGCCAGCATTAAGCTGCACAGTTTTTCTTCCATTGTTATCCCCTCTTCAATAAAATTTATAATAAAATTTTTACACAACCTGAAAAATATAAAATTTTAAATAGTAGGTTTCCGGCACGTTCCACAAAACCGGGTGGTCCGGCGCTTGCTGGCGCGCTTCAATCTGCCGCAGGCTGACGCTGGCGTCTTTAGCGGCATCCTTTAACATCTGCACAAAATATTCTTCCTTCATAAAGTGCGAGCACGAGCAGGTTGCCAGATAACCGCCGCGCGGCAATAATTTCATGGCTTTTAAATTAATTTCTTTATAACCGCGGATGGCATTTTTCACCGTGCTGCCCGATTTGGTAAAAGCAGGCGGGTCTAAAATAATAAAATCATAAGCGTGGGATTTTTCTTCTGCCAGTTTGGTTAATAAATCAAAAACATTTGCTTCAAGCGGCTTAACCACGTCTTTAAAACCGTTCTTTTCCGCATTAATGCCCGTCATGCGCACGGCTTCGTCAGAAACATCCACCGCTGTTACGGATGCCGCCCCTCCGGCAGCAGCATTAAGCGCAAAAGCGCCGGTATGCGTAAAGCAATCAAGCACATGCTTGCCTTTGGCAATGCGTGCCACAGCCTGGCGGTTATATTTCTGGTCGAGGAAAAAGCCTGTTTTCTGTCCGTTTTCAACATCTACGCTGTAATGGATGCCGTTTTCAACTATTTCGGTTACGGTATTTTTGTCTTCCACTGTTTCGGACATAAACCAGCCTTTGTTTTCCGCCAGGCCTTCAAGTTCGCGTATTTTTACATCGTTCCGCTCATAAATACCGCGGATATTTTCACCGCTGCTGCGCAGAATCTGTATCAGCATAGGGAAAATTTCTTCTTTGCGCAGTTCTATACCCAACGACAGGGTCTGAGTTACCAAAATATCGTTAAAGCGGTCTACCGTAAGGCCCGGAAACATATCTGCCTCGCCAAAAATAAGTCGGCAGCATTTAAAATCATCGCCCGGCATTACCGTGCGGCGGTAATCGACAGCATACTGCAAACGGCGCTGCCAGAAAGCTGTATCGAATTTATCGTTGGTATTGGTGGAAATAATGCGTACTTTAATTTTGGAATTATCGTTAATAAAACCCGTTCCAAGATATTTTCCTTTATTGTTTACAACATCAACCAAGTCGCCATTGACATAAGCTCCTTCGATATTGGTAATTTCATCGGCATATACCCAGGGATGGCCGCTTCTTGCGGCACGCTCGCCTTTGGGGGTAATATATATTTTTGTGTAATTGCGCATAAGCTGCTCCTTTGTTTTTTTACAAATATTATACAATAACGCAGTAAAATAAAAAAGCCTCCATACCTGTACGGCACGGAGGCAATTTATTTATATCAGTGCAGATGGCATACGCGGTCGGCAACTTCAGCCTTTTTGGCATCGTTAAAGCGCGGCAGTGTACTGAGATAGCCCGTAATTCTGCGGACTCTTACAATGGTATCATAATGCGGTTTTACAACAACATTATCACCTTTAAGGCTCAAATCCAGAGAAAGCAGGGTTTCATGCGGGCGTACCTGCAGCTGGTCTTTTAAATAAACAGCGGCTTCTTCTTTTGAAATACCTTCCGCACAATTAACTTTAATACCGTCCATTTCGTATGTCATAAAACTCACTCCTCAAACTTGTTTCATGACCTAATTATAAAACAATAATAATTATTTGTAAAGCCCTTTCTACAAAATATTGTATATTTAACTTTTTATAAGCGCAATATTTTGTATGTTTATTCTATAATCGGGCGTCCTTCCATCAGGTTCACCTGTTTGCAGATTGCCCATTTCATAATATCCACCGGGTCTTTCTGGTTGCCCATAGGCTCTACATCACGCTCATAAACTTCTTTTTTGGAGAACCTGTTGCCGTCGTGCCTGTATACATAAATATCCGCATTGGCAATAGTTTCAATGTAAGTATCGTCAAAATCATTACGGAAGCCGAAAAACCTGTTAACCATATAAGAATCAAGGTCATCAACCATAACAAGCACAAGGGCTTCTATCTGTGCTTCTTCGGCTATGCTTTTCATTACATTGGCATCAATTTTTACTTTTCCCTGCGGCGTAAAAATTTTTTCGGCAGCGGCGGCTTTGGCCGGAGCGTTGTCTACCATTTTAAAATCCGGGAAATGATAGGCCCACCTTACAGGTTCGCGCCAAATGCGGTACACGTCCTGCGTTACGTTGCCGCTGCGGTCAAACACTACAAGCGTGGCGGGCTGTTCTGCAAAGGCAGCAAAAGCCTTCGGCGCAGCGCCGGTAAAAGTTAAGCATATTACAGCAAGCATAAAAAACAAATTAAGCTTTTTCATTTTTCTTCACCCCTCCGGTTTATTTAAATGCTGCGGCCGTGCCATGAGCAAGCGGTGCAAGCCCCAGATGTGCGGCTATTGTCTGCCCGATGCAGGAAAAAGACGGCATGGGCTCTAACTGCTGCGGTTTTATGCCGCTGCCGTAAAACAGTACCGGTATATGCTCGCGCGTATGGTCGCTGCCTTTCCAGGTCGGGTCGCAGCCATGGTCTGCGGTAATAAGCAGCAAATCGTCTTTTTTGAGCTGTGCCAGTATTTCCGGCAGACGGCTGTCAAAATATTCCAGCGCTTCGCCATACCCCAAAGCATTGCGCCTGTGCCCGTACGAAGAATCAAAATCGACAAAATTACTGAAAACCAGCGTATTATCCGGCGCATCTGCAACGGCACTGCTGCTGGCGTTAAAAATATTTTCCAGCCCTGCCGCAGGATAATGTTTGGTTATGCCGCGGTGGGCAAAAATATCGGCAATTTTGCCGACAGCATAAACATTTCCGCCTGCTGCTGTCAGTTTATCAAGCAAGGTAGGTTCCGGTGCAGGCACGGCATAATCATGCCTGTTGCCGGTACGCACAAAATCAGCGGCACAGCTGCCAACAAACGGGCGCGCAATAATGCGGGCAATGCGGTACGGTTTAACAAGTTCATAGCAAATTTTGCACAAGTCATACAAACGCTCCAGCCCGAAAGCAGTTTCATGCGCGGCAATTTGCAGAACGCTGTCGGCACTGGTGTATATTATCGGCTTGCCGGTACGCATATGTTCTTCGCCAAGTTCTTTAATAATTTCCGTGCCGGAAGCATGTTTTTCGCCTAAAACTCCCGGCAAACTGCCTTTTTTTATAATGGCTTCCACCAATTCCGAAGGAAAGCAGTTCGGTTTATCGGGGAAATAACCCCATTCAAAATCAACGGGCACACCCATCATTTCCCAGTGACCACTCAGGGTGTCCTTACCACGGCTTACTTCCTGCGCGTAAGTATATGCACCCGTAATTTCCGGGCTTTCACCGGCAATAGTATGGGCAAGTTTCTGCCCTCTGCTCAGTTCGGCGGCTTTTTCAAGCCCAAGCTTTGCCATATTGGGCAGATATAAAAATTTGGGACTGCCGTCTTCATTTTTACGGTTTTCAGCCATCCAGCTGCAAATATGCCCAAGCGTATCGGCGCCTTTATCGCCAAATCTTTCCGCATCTGCTGCGTGCCCAATGCCGAAAGAATCCAACAAAAGAATTATTGCCCTTGCCATACTCATTCCCCCTTCAGCAAAGTTTGCAGTGCCTTTTTGGCAACAGCGCCAAACCGTTCGGAAGCCAGCGCGTATATTTCCGCCGGAGCAATACTTTCACTCTGCGTGCGCTTGGCAATAACACCGCAAATCGAAGCGGCATTAAGCCCGAAAGCCTGCGTCACAACAAACAGTGCCGCCGTTTCCATTTCATAATTAAGCGCGCCAAGCGCCTGCCATTCTTTAAGCGTTCCGCGCAGGGCATTGCATACATAGCCGGTAAAACTGTCATAACGCTCCTGCCCCGGCCAGAAAGTATCGGAAGAAACGGAAATACCGACATGATGCGGCACATTTAAAGCTGCGGCCGCATCATTAAGGGCGTTGGTAAGTTTTAACGACGCCACTGCCGGAAAATTAAGCGGCGCATAATGCGCGGAAGTTCCTTCCAGCCTTACGGCAGCGTTATTAATAATAACGTCGCCAAGGTTGATATTTTCCTGAATACAGCCGGTTGTGCCCACGCGGATAAAGTTTTTGATGCCAAGGCGGGCAAGTTCTTCCAGCCCGATAGCGACGGAAGGCCCGCCCATGCCGGTAGAACAAACAAGCACATTCTGCCCTTCAACTACTGCCAGCCAGCTTGTGTATTCGCGGTGCGTATTTAAGTACTGCGCAGGGCCAAGCGCTTTGGCAAGTGCTTCCACACGTCCGGGGTCACCGGGCAAAAGGGCATATTCCGCGTCTTTTAACATTTCGCGCGATAATCCAACATGATATAATATTTCATCCTGTGCGGCATAATTTTGCATTATCTTACCTCCAAACAGGCCTTGCCTGAAATTTATAATATAAATACTTCGACCAAATTCAAAGCACTCCTGCCTGACAAAAGCAAAGGTTATGTGAAATGCCGCCGTAAAATACAAAAAATCCCCAAAAGCCATAAGGCTTTCGGGGATTGAATTTTGAAGCAATATCCAAATATTAGCGTTTGGAGAACTGGCTTGCTTTACGGGCTTTTTTAAGACCATATTTACGGCGTTCTTTTTCACGCGGGTCACGAGTAAGGTAACCTGCTTTTTTAAGAGCCGGACGGAATTCTTCGTCAACTTTCAGGAGAGCACGGGCAATACCATGACGGATTGCACCTGCCTGGCCGGATACGCCACCGCCGATAACATTTACGAGTACATCGTATTTGCCTTTGGTTTCGGTGAGTTCAAGCGGCTGGTTTACGATTAATTCCAAAGTTTTCAGTCCAAAGTAATCATCAAGCTCACGCTGGTTGATAATGATTTTACCTTCACCCGGAACCAGGCGAACGCGTGCAACTGAAGATTTGCGACGGCCGGTCGCATTATAAGTAACTACTGCCATTTACGTTTCCTCCTCCGGTTATTATCTTACGTTAATTTCGAGAACTTCAGGTTTCTGTGCTGCATGCGGATGTTCAGCACCTGCATATACATGCAGTTTGGTAAAGATTCTGCTGCCAAGACGGTTGTGCGGAATCATACCTTTAACAGCGAGTTCAACCATTCTTACAGGGTTTTTTGCAAGCATTTCGCCTGCGGTAGTGAAGCTTGCGCCGCCAAGATAACCGCTGTGACGGAAATAAGTTTTCTGAACGAGTTTTTTGCCGGTCAGAACTACTTTATCTGCATTAATTACAATTACATGATCTCCGGTATCCATATGCGGAGTGAAAGTCGGTTTGTGTTTTCCACGAAGGATTTTTGCTACTTCTGCGGCAAGACGGCCGAGAGTTTTATCAGCTGCGTCAACAACGTACCATTTGCGTTCGATGTTGGACGGATTAGCCATAAAAGATTTCATCCTTATGTCCCTCCTAAATTATTTCCTGTTCAGTGCGACTTGTTAACTTATCTTGGGGCTAATAAGATACGTCACAAAATCACGTATATATATTTTATACATCTGCTTATTGTTTGTCAAGCAAAATTCGCAGTTTTTAGGGCAAATATTCCGTATAGCCCACATAATCAAGGTAAAGGCCCTGCGGCGGCGCCGGGCTTATTTTAAAATGGCGCTCCGCTTTATCAAGTTCTTCCTTAAACTGTTCCAAACTTTTTCTGCCAAGCCCTGCTTCAGCAAGGTTCCATACAATGTTGCGCACCATACGGTATAAAAAACCGTCGCCTTCAATAACAAAAAGCAAATCACCCGGTGCGGTTTCCTGCCACACGGCTTTATATATTGTTTTTACAGGCGAACTTTGCACGCTGCCGCTTGAACGGAAAAAAGAAAAATCATGCGTGCCCAGCAGAAAACCTGCTGCCATGTTCATGGCTTCGATATTTAATTTGGTATTCTGCATCTGCCAGGCATAATTTCTTATGAACGGGTCATAATCACCGTTGAGCACAATGCGGTAACAATAGCGTTTCCATTTTGCGCTGAAGCGTGCGTGAAAGCCTTCTTCTGCCTCCTGCGAAGCAATTACCGTTATATCCGGTGGCAGTATACTGTTCATGGCACGTTTTAAATTGGCAGCCGGTATACCGCAGCCGGTTGTAAAAGAAACAACCTGCCCTCTGGCATGTACGCCGCTGTCGGTCCTGCCGGAGCCTGCAAGCACTATGTTTTCGCCAGTAATGCGGCTTAAGGCATCTTCCAGCACCTGCTGCACGGTTATATCGCGCGGCTGGCGCTGAAAGCCATGGTAACCGCTGCCGTCATAGGCAACCGTCAGCTTCATTGTCCGCGTCATAAGCCCAGCCCCCAGCGCATTACTGCCAAAACGGCAATTAAAAGCACAATTATTGCCAGGGCAATAAAATCGCCGGTTTTATACACCAGCTCGTGCATGCGGGTGCGCCCTTCTCCGCCGCGGTAACAGCGGGCTTCCATGGCAATGGCAAGTTCATCGGCCCTGCGGAACGCGCTTATAAAAAGCGGTATCAGTATCGGCAGCATGTTTCTTGCCCTTTGCAGCAGGCTGCCGCTGTCAAAATCAGCTCCGCGCGCAGTCTGCGCTTTAATTATACGGTCAGTTTCTTCTATCAAAGTAGGTATAAAACGCAGGGCAATGGTCATCATCATTGCAAGCTCGTGCGCCGGTACACCAATGCATTTAAAAGGCCGCAGCAGCGATTCAATACCGTCCGTCAGCACAATAGGCGAGGTCGTGAAAGTTAAAATAGACGAAATAAGCAGCAAAAATACCAGCCGCAGCGACATTTTTATACCCATAATAAGGCCTTCTTCCGTTAAACGGAAAAAGCCGTCCTGATATAAAACATTGCTGCCTTCACCCGTAAAAGCATGGATAAACAGCGTAAGCAAAATAATAATCCACAGAGGTTTTACGCTGCGCAGCACCATCAATACCGGCAGACGCGAAAGCAGAATAACTGCTGCAACGAACAATGCCAAAACTCCGTAGGAAAGCATGCTTTCCGCAAAGAAAATAGCGGCGATAAACAGCAGCGTTGCCATTATTTTTGCACGCGGGTCAAGCCCGTGTATAACGGAGCTGCCGGGGTAATACTGCCCTAAAGTAATATCAGTCAGCATGTCTGCTCCTCCTTACTTTAAGTATCTGCCGTTCCAAATCGGCAAGCTCCGGCGTGCTTTTTACGTTCATCCCATGTTCCTGCAAACATTCCGCCAGCTTATAAACAGGCGGAACATCCATAGACACTTTTAACAGTTCTTCCTTATGGTTTGTAAAAATTTCATGCGGAACTCCGTCCAAAATAATCCGCCCGTCAGACACTACCAAAAGGCGTGTTGCATAGCGCGCGGCTTCTTCCATATTATGCGTTACCAAAATAACGGCTATGCCGCGTTTACGGTACAGCGCCATTATTTCCTTAAAAATTCCGTCGCGGGCACGCGGGTCCAATCCGGCAGAAGGTTCGTCCAAAATTAAATAATCCGGCTCCATTGCAACAACACCGGCAATGGCTACGCGGCGCATCTGCCCGCCCGAAAGGCGGAACGGTGAACGCTGGGCAAAGGTTTCAAAATCAAGCCCGGCAAAAGCCATGGCGTCCTTAACGGCTCTGTCGGTTTCCTCCGGCGTTAAACCTTTATTACGCGGGCCAAAGGCAATATCCTCATAAACTGTTTCGGCAAAAATCTGATGTTCCGGATACTGAAAAACCATGCCGACAGAATTGCGTGCTTTTTTGGCGGCTGCATTTTTGGCGTTTAAATTTACGCCGTCAACACAAACGCTGCCTTTCTGCGGATGCAGCAGCCCGCTTAAATGCTGCACCATTGTGGATTTGCCGCTGCCGGTATGCCCGATAACGGCAACAAATTCACCTTTTTCTATTTGCAGATTTACATCATGCAGAGCAGTTTTTTCAAAAGGCGTTCCCTTCATATATGTAAACGAAACATGTTCTAAACTTATCGGCATAATTCCTCCGTCAGTTCTTCGTTAGAGATAATACCATCCGCCAGCTTAATTCCTTTCTGGCGCAAGTCAAAGGCGGCCTGCGCTGCCAGCGGTGTTTCAAGCCCCAAAGCATGCAGCTCTTTTACTTTCGTAAAAATTTCTTCAGGCTTGCCCTGCATTTTTATCACGCCGTGTTCCATGGCTATAATGCGGTCTGCCTGCATGGCTTCTTCCATATAATGCGTGATATACACGACGGTAATATTTTTTTCACGGTTCAGCTTTTTTACCGTATTTACAATCTCAATGCGCCCGCGCGGGTCAAGCATCGCAGTAGGCTCGTCGAGCACAATGCAGTCCGGCTCCAATGCCAGCACACCGGCAATGGCCACGCGCTGTTTCTGCCCTCCGCTTAATAAATGCGGGGCATGTTTTGCATATTCCGTCATGCCAACTGCTGCCAGTGCATTATCAACCCTGGTGCGGATTTCTGCCGGCGGCACGCCGATATTTTCAGGTCCGAAGGCCACATCCTCCTCAACAATTGCCGCAACAATCTGGTTGTCAGGATTTTGAAAGACCATACCAACATGCTGGCGTATATTCCATAAATTTTTATCGTCCGCTGTATCCATGCCTGCCACAATGCACTTGCCTTCCGTCGGCAAAAGCAGGGCATTCAAATGGCGCGCCAGCGTAGATTTACCGCTGCCGTTAGCGCCAATAACGGCTATGAATTCCCCCTTATAAATATCGAGGCTTACTCCGTTTAAAGCATGAATTTCATTGCCGTCGGTATCAATATAACTATGTTTTAAATTTTTTATTTCAATTAAACTCTGCATTGCAACCTCTGAAAAATATTATTACTTCATAATTATATTATTACAGGGCTTTTCCGTCAACCTGTGTTTTAAAAAGCGTTAACAATCATGCAGCAAATTTTTTATACGCCCGTATACATTTAAAGCGTTGCCGTAAAAAAATTCTTCATGATGTTCCTGCGGCACAACCTGTTTTAAAATATTAATATAATCGGCTATATTTACAAGCGGCCAGTCGCTGCCGTACATCAGCTTATCCCAGCGGCCCATATAATTAAGCCACATTGAAAGATAATCAAAATAAGCCTTCTGCTTATTATAAAAATCCGGCCCGGGTATGCCTTCCAGCAAACCTGATAAATCTATATACACGTTAGGATTTTTGGCAGCTACTTCGGTGGCATCTGCAAACCACGGGTTGCCGCAGTGGCAGATAACAAATTTAACATCCGGGAAATCGGCGGCAGCTTCATCAACGGTAAGCGGATGCGCATATTTAAGGCGCGCATCACTGGAGGCAGTATCGCCAGTATGAACGGCTACTGGCAAATTATAGGCACGCGCCAGTTCAAAAAGCGGCCAGTGGCGTTTATCATAAACATAAACAGGCCTGTAACCGGGATAAATTTTTATGCCGACGCACTGCGGCTTTTGCGCATAATATTCAAATTCAAGCGCTGTTTTCCCGGCATTTTCCAAAGTAATCTGCTCGCTTTTAACGCCCAGGCAATAACCAATGTTATCTGGCTGATTGTATTTCACGTCATCAAACGGAGCATTTAAATCAATAAGGCGCGGCGAAATTCCGCCATAACGGCTCGGCACATCTTCCGTATTTCCCATTGCCACGCTGAACACAATATTATTTTCTTCACAAATCTGCTGCCAGCAAGCCGCAGTGTTTTCGTATCCCGCATTTGCGGCAACAGTTTTAAAACCTTCAATATTAAAATAATGCATATGAGCATCAATAATTTTCATTGCAGCACCTTCTTTCAACAATAACATTATATCATCAGCATACAAAAGCACAATAAAAAAGCCCTGCGCAGGCAGGACTGATTGTAATTAATTTGCATTCCTGTTATAATGATTTTCAGAACCGGTGTTTAAGGTCTTGCCTCTTTGAATCAAGTCGGATTCCACAAGATTGCGCTTAAACGCCGGTTTTATTTTTTAGCAAGTATTCCAGCAAAGCAGTACAGCCTTCGTAGATATCGTTATAAGTAACATCAAAATTACCGGTATACCATGGGTCGGCAATATCGCGCTCACTGCCTGCAAACTGTAAAAGTTTATATACTTTATGCCGGCTGTCACTGCCTACAATGCGCAAAATATTGCGAATATTGGAGGATTCCATACCTATAAGGTAGTCGTATTTATCATAATCTGCTTTGGTAAGCTGTACGGCAGTTTTACCGACAACACTAATGCCGTACTGTGCAAGTTTATTGCGTGTGCCGGAATGGACAGGATTGCCGATTTCATAACTGCTTGTAGCCGCAGAAGCAATATAGAATTTATCAGCCAGGCCTCGTTTGGCAACCATATCTTTAAATAAAAACTCCGCCATCGGCGAACGGCAAATATTGCCAAGACAAATAAAAAGTATTTTAACCACTTTATTACCTCATTATAAAATGCACGAAAAATAATTACTTTGTATACTGCTACTATTTACTACTATACCGCATGGGGATATAAACAATCCCATCAGAAACCTGCCTGCTGCCGGTTGCAGTAAAACCAAGCTTTTCATAAACTTTTACGGCAAACGGCGATGAATTAACAGTTACTGCTTCAGGCATAGATTCATTTAAAAACCTTTTAAACAAAGCAGTCCCAATACCGGTATTGTGTAAATCCTTATCGACAAAGAATAAACAAATATGGTTTAATTTATCATCTACGGCAAGTATACCAGTAATTTTATTGTTATGCAAAGCTGCATAAAACACAAGCAGCTTAAGTAAATCTTCATCTTCTGCAAATTTAAAGAAGTTATTTATGCCTGATTCATCATAGTCCGGCGCAACAAATTCAAGAAAAGTTTGTTTAATAAGTTGTATAACTTCATTAATATTTTTATGTGTTAAAGTTAATCTTGTTATCTGCATAATGGTTCCGATAATCACATAATCACAATGCTTTCATAACTTTTAGGATAACATGCCAGCCATTAGATTTAAATTATAACTAATTATAACCTATAAAATAGAAACGCGCTATATACATGTAAACATAAAAAGACAATAAATAAAAAACACAGTAAGACATAAAAAATAAGGCATACCAGTAGGTATGCCTTATTTGTTTTAACC